>Ga0214542_1003887_pt1 | contig 29987 bp, 15 predicted proteins | sample CNSS1metaG_FD_160096 | JGI IMG/M metagenome (GOLD analysis project Ga0214542, IMG submission 160096) | Root nodule microbial communities from cowpea collected in UCLA plant growth center, Los Angeles, California, USA - CNSS1 | ecosystem: Host-associated > Plants > Roots > Nodule | place: USA...
TACTCTCGTTTTCATCTTTCTTTTATTTACTCTCTCCATCATTGTGTCCTTATATGCAAAATATTACGTTTTGTCCTTGCAGAAGAAGGTATTTGACCTCTTATACAAGATCGCAGACATTCCCTTCTTGAGTGCCTATAAGCCTAAAATCCATGTGAGTAACATACAAAATATTTGTCTTCTTTCTGAATAGCGTCTTCTTTGAAAATGACTTAAATTTTGTCCATCTCTTTTCTACAGGATCTCATCGAGAAAGGTGAAGAGCAACCAAATCTCACTGTTGGCATTCTTGTAGCCATTTTGGTTGTTTTCGTGTCAATTTTCTTCAGAATCATATTTGGTGGGAAGAAGAAGCCCGTAAGTTGTTAAACAGTACTCACTTTTATCCTTTTATGTTGTATTACCTAATTTGTTTGATACTTACTGACTATATGTTGGTCTCTGCACTGTGTTGTGTTTTGCAGACAAGGGTGGAGAAGACAAACGTAGAACTCTCGGAAAGTGGCTCTAACGAAAAAAATGGTGAGAATGAAGAAAACAAAGAGAAGGAGGAATCGTCTGCCCCTCCACGTCGTAGGTCAACAAGGAGAGAGGATTGAAATATGATTGAATCGCTTGACAGGGGCGGCCATTGAAGAACACCAACACTACCGCACTTGAATTTTGAGCTTAGTTGAGCATTAGGCACGAAGGAGTGTAGATCATTTTTGTGTGTTGTCTTGGAGACTTCAAAGTAGTATTTTGTATGTTTTTGTATCTTGTGTTGTGTTGGTCACCTCTTAGACTTTTTAAGCTAATTCAGGATGCTGAACCATTACAATTATTTTCTATTTCGGTTTTTAAGCCACAAGCCCTGTTGGAATTTTTAGAAAATATATAATTTTTTGGATAAAACTTTTCTTAAAACTTTTTTTTTTCAATTAAATGTGAAGGTTTTAAACTTCAACTGCACTAAGTCCTCGTAGTAATGATTATACAATCTAAACTTCCCTAAGGAAAGATACAGGAAAGTCTGTCATGGAGACCTTGAAGTTGGTCGTGTGGTTATAATATTTTAACATGTCAATAATAATAAACCTATTTAGGATCAATATAGTCCTGATTCCAAAAGCTGCTATCTACCTCTTCAGGAAAATTTTAGATAATTTCCAAAAGGAGTAAGAAATGTCGAAATGCATAAAAATTTGAAATTAAATGAAGAGTCGAGTTTAAGTCCAATGAAGAGCTTAAGAACATAAAACTCATTAATACCTTGTAGTAATTTTTTTAAGTTGAAGTGCATAATAATGTAAACTTTTGTTTGTGCACTTGATGTTGTATTAATGTCAACTCATTAATATTTTGCAAATTAACTTGTAACCTGATGCTGTATGGATTCTTTGTGCACTACGATGTATTTGCATTAATGAGAGTAATTTATGGAAAGTAGTTATTCACTTAATTTAATTCCTATGGAATGGCACGAACTTAATCATGAGATGTAACAATTTAGGTTGTGGCAAGATCTCTTAAAACCACCACTCCAACCAAATATTTAATTTGAGGCTGTGCCTTTGCAATGAAGACGTCGGAGAATTAGGTGTAGAAGTGTATGTGTTGCCCTTGGCAAACTAGACATATCTTAAATTATGTTTATTATGCCGTACATGTTGATTCATAAGAGAGAATTCATATATCCAACCCTAACAGATACTCATGATTTTTGCTTAACTAGAACTGAAACCTACATGTATTTCACAACGTAGAAGCCACTTCTTTTACTTCACCTGCTCCATGGTTGAACTTAATATGCAAACTCCTCACCCTCAGTCATGCAGAAAGAGTATGAATTGAACGACACCAAACATCAATGGGATAAAAAAAATGTTCATGATTTCATCCTCCCACCCAGCCTTCACATTAACATGTTAACAATTCTTCTATCTATGTTTCATGGTTCAGAAATCATCTTCTACCACACCCTCAATCATCTTCATTCGAATCAAATGCACCTGACCTTGTCTTCCACACATAGAAACATTCACAATTGCATTCACTAAACATTACTGGTCTTGATAACGATGTCTCAAGTTTAGAGATGTTGCTAACATCAACCTCAAGAAAGAGGAAATACATGAATTGGCATAAAGCGTCGCACTTAGGCTCAACACATCCCAAAACCATGCCTTTTAACTCCAAAGTATTAGCATAATCAACACCCAGAGTGTTACAATTATGTCATTTACTCAATTATCTCATTAATAAGGTGCAATGACCCTTTGTAAATTTCTAACTCGCAGGGTTTGAACCCTTTTTGAGTGGATTTTCAAGTCGAACAAAGAACTTTTTGTTCAGACATCCACTCAACAAAAATAATTGCATACAAAAACAAGTCTATAGTTTGTGGATGCGAAACTGATGATTTGGGGATAATTAGAAGCTTCTAGGAAATAGCTCAAATATCTACACTTATTCCGCTCAAAGATTTTAAAATGTAGTGTCAAAAGTCAATTTTCTAACAAACTCCATAAAACGGTATATTTAGGTTTTAAGTTGTAAAACAATCTCTTTACAAATGTTCCGGTCTTTAATTATTTAAAAATCGGTGCTCTGAATACATTGAAAAACGCTAGTTGTTGTTTAACATGTAAAAATGCCAGAGTCAGTACATTCATATATATACCAACCATGAGTGATAAAACTTTGATATACGAGAATATCAGCCCAGGAAATTTGAAAATATATTTTTCTTTTGGATTTTAAATGATAGGAAACTTTATGAATAACATGTTTAGAAGATCGCATGTTCGAATAAAATATCTTAACCATTTTAGGAAAACCAAAAAGCATAGTTATCACTTATCATAAAATCATGACTACCAATGAAGAGTCTGCCCATAAAACCTGTTATGTCGAAACAAGACATGATAATGATGATGTGATGAGAATTATTCCGACAACGAACTTATGGTCATGCTTGTAACAAGACAAGAAAAGATCTGAACCGCGATTAACTATAAAACAACACCTTTGTGCTGTCCCATCGATATGAAACAACTGCCATATGCATCTTTTATTACAACACTTGTTTAAAAAATTGTCTTCTCAGCCTAAGGACAAAATTTAAAACAAGAAAAACAAAACAAAACTTACTAAGGATTACACATGGCATTCTTCTCCTCTAGCTTGAAATAAAATGTTCATGTCTATAACTTGCTCATTTTCTCTGAAGGTGGTGTCTATAACTCTATAACTTACCTTCCCTCTTAAAAGTACACACTCACTTCCGGCCACCGGCCTTCCTAGCAGGAGGAGCAGTGTCCTCATCATCCGACTGAATATCTCCATACTGCCACATTCCACGCCGATTGGTCCGAGCTTCTCCCTGGAATATCTCCAGATTATCAAAGGCCTGCTGTTTTTCTTTTCTGTCCCACCTGTTCCTTTTTTCTAGCCTACCAAGTCCTTCCTGCAATTTTTCAGACACCTTTTTTTATTAGGTATCACTCAATATATAAGATTAAGGGGACAAAATAATTTTTTTTTCAAATATATATGGTAATGATTTTAAGAAAACTAAGGGTGCACTTGCATACTCATGTATGCGTAGGTCCGTCACTGACTAAATATGCATCTCAAAACAATTGAAGTAAAGAAGTAGTGACCTGTAGCATGGCAGCATTAACACTGATCTCAGAATCCACAGCAACTAGAGTTACGGCAAGCACTGTTCCGGTACCCTGCCCTTTGGCTTTTCCTCCCGATGTGTCTCTCTCCTCGACCTTAGCCCTGAATTCTTTGCCACTGTTTAAAGTCAGTTCACTCAAATATTCAGCTGCTTCTTGGCCGAAATCCTCTTCCAAGATTGGAACCTTCACATATGCAAGGCTGCACAGTTGTGCAAGACCAGGGGCAGCGGACACAGATGGATCAAGAGGCCGTAGCTGAGAGTACGGTACTACTTCTTGATTTCCATAATCAATATAAAATACTTCAAACAAATCATTTGGAGATTCAACAGGTCCTCGAGGTCCATTCACTATCTACACAATCCATAACATTTCACAGATTAAGTTTGAGTGAAGACAATACGTGATACAAGTAGTGTTTCTAACCATTTTGCATCTAATCAACCCTATCCATAATACTGAATATTGTAAAACGTGATAACAAATAGCAAGTGCACAAAGTGCTGACCATTAAGAAATATCTGACTAAATAAAGTCACGTCAAATCCAGCCAGTAAAAGAAAATTTGTCTAAAAGGATTGTCGTTCAAGATGAAATATTGCTTAATGAGATGAAACCACTAAAAAGTAATACCATGGGGTAAGATGAAATATTGATGAATGGAAGAAAGTGATTTCCATGACTTGGAAAATGAGATGTTTCTCATCAATTTTTTCATCATAGAATGACAATTTCTCCTAGATAGTATAGTACGGAACAAAAATTAAGAACTTACCATTGCCCGATACCAAGATTTATCAGCACCAAAAAGACAAAGGACTATATCACCCTTCTTAGGATTGAAAGCTCCAATCAGAGGAGCTTCTTGAAGGTTCAGAAAAGAAAGCTGTTGCTGAATGGATGCTATCTTTTGATCCCCAACAGGATGGACATAGAATTTACCCCCACCCAAGACTTCTGTTACCGTCACCTAAGAACAGATAAAATGGAGCACATCATTCAGCATTTCTTAACAGAAAAAGAAAGGTTGTTTATTAAATAAGAGTATTCTACGAACCTTGAGCACTTCTTGCTGTTTGTTCTCAACAGGTGCACCATTAGATACTTCCTCCCCTTCAACATAATTCTCCCAAATCTGCATTACAAATCACTTTAGAACAGTAAAAAAGGAAAATTACAGATATAACGCCAAGCATGGGACCTCCTTACTTTCAGCTTTTGGCTCCTGGCAGATTGTTCAGCTCGCTCCAGAAGAAGAAAATCAGGAATCCTGTCACTTCCAAAGGAAGTTTGAAGCTTTGCAAAACCAGCTTCAAGTAGTGTAGTTGCCATATTGGTCCTTGACTCCCATAAGGAACCCAAGAAAGTGCCAGTTCTATCAACGGTCTCAACCTCAATCTGAAAATTATGAAAATTACATTTAATTTAGAAAAATAAAAAGTAAATGGAGAAATTTAATGTTTGTAAAAGAAGACCTAATTACCTCAACATCTCTCTGCATTATTTTCCGCCTCATGAGTGCGATGGCTTCATCAGAATATGGCTCATTGCGACCAGGACATCTGACACCAGAAAATGCAAATGCAATACTACAGGTTTCTTTTGGAATTAACAATTTAAAGCGGTGACCACTGAGGACATATTCCACAACGGCAGGAATTTTTCTACTGCGGTGAAGAAAAGGCAAGAAATCTTTGGCTTTCTTCGCTGATGCCTAAAATAAATCAAAGTGGGGGGGAAAGTTTAAGTATACTTCAGATTAAAAGAAAAATTTAGTGCAATTATAAATTTTTCTCACTGTGGTCAAGTCAGTTATATGCATGACTGGAGAATCCTTGGCAGAATGGATCCCTTTCCTTCCAGAAATAGCACGTGATTCAGCAGTAAGGAGAGCATCATAATAATTTGATCTTTCTTCAAAGTCACGATGTCTGATGACAGTTCCAAAACCTCGGCCAACAATCAACTCAGCAACATTCACCCCATTCGGCTGACTTCCAGCAGGTGAAACAGATGAAGGGACATCATCACCATCAGCCTTACCAGTGCTGAGTAGGAATACTGATCCAAAATCCATTGCTCTGCCTTCAGGAACTCCTGGTGGAACAGAAGATCCATCAGCAAGAACAACCTTTCTAGAATACTCCATTTGAACATTTACCTGAAAATGAGGATAACTAATTAATTATAAGTGTAGTCACCAATGATATAGACCATTACATATTATAATATATTTTCATACTTGACGACCAATGAGGCGTGTTCTCAAGAACTCCTTTGCCTCACGAGCATATGGAGCTGGTTTTTCATCTCTACGAGGATTGCCCATTTTTGGGCACCTAATACTTGAAAGGTTAACTCGCCGCTCTGCTAGTGGACTGCCATATGGAATTGAATCATCGGCAACAATGATACAATCTCCACTAACAACCTCAACCACCTACAAAAATAAAATTTCAAAATTAAAGACTTAAATGAATGAAGATTGAATATTGAGATAAATTAACACAACAATGACAACGACAATAGTCTTGTCCAACTATGTGATCGTTGGGCTAGGCTAAAAACAAAATTCTCAGGGACACCATGGGACTCTTTTAATTTGGGTTAAATCAATGATTATAGAAATACTACCTTTCCTGTAAAATTCTGGTCATGTATCGCTTTTGAATTTGTTGCTGGTGGTACATAATTTGTCCACATTCTTAACCTGTTTTTCTTTGCCTGAAGTTCTGCAGTCTTCAGCTTCCTCTTTGCCTCTTCTTCCATCATATTGGCACTCCATTCAACATATTTGGCAAAACCCTGTATGATTAAGAAATTGAAATGATAAGAGATTTTCAGAATACTGTAAAGGGATATGTCATCAGATGAAGAGACAAGAAGAATCATTCAAAACTCCCTCCACAAAACTATAATGCATTTCATTTCAGCAAATAATCAAAGCTACAGGCTAGGAAACAATTCAACCAAAAATATCAGGAACAGAGATTGTACAAGTGTTATTGGCTTATAGCTTTAACAAGCACAAATAGCAAAAATTGACTACTAAAACATGTATACTCTTCTAAACGCAGTTTCTTGTACAAGAACAAATTAGTCAATCTTTGAGATAATATTCTACTAATAAAAATAGTCATCATGATGCTTTCTTCTGACTGGCCACTCACTACAATGAACCAAAAGTGTATAGCAAGCACAATGTTTCCATGTAAAATTCTTATTTGTTGTCAATCACAGATAGATCCTCATGATGGACACCTACACAAATTAAGCATTCAAGTGGATACAAGTTTGTTGCTAACTCACATAAGCCAATGTGATCATGCAGAAACAGAAAATTATGGCAGGAAATATTAGAAGTCCAACAATAAAATTAAACAAGCTTAAACTACTTTGCACAGGTGAAGAACTCACATTTTCCACAAGCTCCAACGCCAAATCTTTTGCTGAGTCACCATCAGGATAATAGACTGATCCAATCAAATTGCTGAACTTATCAACGCCTTCCAGGACAATTCGCACCTACATGCCCACTTGGAATTTACAAAAACATGCAAAAATGAAACAAGCGATATAAATTACAGAATCAGATTACCCACATCTCGATTCAATACTCTAGTCTCAGTGAAGAATTTAGCTTCAGGTGCAAAGGGATCAGCAGAAGTTTCAGCAGGTGCTGCTGAGGCTGCAAGTCTTTGGGCAGATGTGAGAGGGGCACGAGGTTCCCCAGGAACGTCTCCATTAGTCTCATCAGCTGGCACCTCTGGTTCAACAACACTTTCAGAGACAGCTCTCCTTCCCATTTGTGGAGCCTAACTTAAAGAAAGATCAATTATTCGTATGCTTAGAAAAGGGTAGGAAAAAAAGAACTATGATATATATACCTGAATTCCAGCAACAAAAACTTGGACAAACTGAAAATCTGGGAGCAAATAGACACGCAGGGTACTTCCATCGCGAACCTGCTCAACAATTCCTTCCATGGGCCTGCCCTTGTTAGCAGCTAATAAAGCCATAGCATCTAAGTTGCCAGAGTCACCAAGAGCTGATGGTGGTAGATTTCTGATGGATGCCTCAGCAGCACCAGGAACCTGCAATCAGCCACAAAATAATATATGGTTCACTCAGGATAGATTTATATAAGATGTCCAGAATGTCAGAATGGGAAAGTCATTATACTTTTCCATTTTCTGTCACATTACAACATCCTCCTGTTTGATGATTTTGAATGGAACTACATGAACTTATTTACATAAAGTATTGGACGACACTGAGATAAACATAACCTCATTCTATAATTAAAACTTATAAGGTGACAAAAAAATTATCATAACATCTGCAGGTAAAGAAACACTTTACATCAGCAAAGATGCCAAACAGAATCCACACTGGTTTCAAGCTTGTGAAGAAGCCAAAAATGCAACAGGCAATGCACGCCTTGTTTATTACAAGTAAGGGACGCCTTGATTGCTAATGAGAGTAAGTAAAGGGGTTTGCATGTAATTTTTGAAATTGCAACTCACAGGCACCGCAAATAGCAGAGACCTTGTTTGCTACCGACAGAACTTTTGAAATTGCCTGCTATGCTATTTAATAGTCCAACACTAAAAACTCACTCAGACACAGACCTTACTCCAACGACCAAAGCCTTCTTGTTTCGCTTGTTCTTCCAATCGTAACAATTCAGCTAGGTAAGGACTTGCTTCTCCCTTCTGTTGCCCCTGCTCTCTTACCTGCACCAACAAAACCCCGATAAACAAATTCAGCAATGAAAAAATAATCTAAGCATGGTACATCCGAACAAAAAAACGCAAAGCGTTCAACCTTTGCCCATCCTGCAGAAACAACGAGCACTGCAACATTCTTATCCCCTATAAAAACTGTGCCAAAGTCACGGCTTATCGCTGGCACAGTGTAATCAACTCTGAAGGCCACTTCCTGTTCCAATCATATAAACATGTCAGAGACTTAAAATGCTTTATCTTCAACAAAAAGAGAAAAAAAAAAGACATACTACCGACCAAAGTAATAAAAACGGAAACTTCATTTAACCTACCTTCCCTATGCAGAGCTTCCGTAGAAACTCTCTACTTTCCCAAGCAAACGGTTCATCCACACCACCTCTACGCGCCTAGCAATTTTTTAAAACAAACATCTTTAATCAGTTGGCTGTAAACACCTCATCAGTTGCACAGAAGAAAAAAAAAAGCATTTTCAATTTCGAAATTAGAACACAGAAAACATAACAACCTCAACATTGATACAACAAAATTTGGAAGAAAAAAAAATTGTAATTCACAATTGGAACAAGATATCCACGAATCTAGTAAAATTACCAGTCTTGGAGCCATTAGAGATGACAGCGTGATGGACTTTTCAGGCAAGGGACCAGGCTTGCCGGTGGGCATGGCCATGATGACCACGCAATCCCCCGACGGAACCGCCTTCACCTTTCCTCGGTACCATCCCGTCGCTCCAGCCGCTGTTGATGCCATTTATGATCTGCCATATCCACACACAAATATTAAAATTCATAGAGTGAAACTTTTCCTCTGCATCCATCTCACACATTCACAGATCCAGAAGTATAAAATCCGCATGCATTAACAGATACACGAAAATCAGCACACATAAATGCATTGGGAGCAATTAAAATTGAGATCCGAAAACACACAAAGAAAAAAAAATGCAATCCAGCACATAGAGAAAACAATTGAATACAGAAAATCGAGATCTAAGAGAAGTGGCGATCGATAGAGAGATGAGAACCTGTTCGAGAAACGGAGGATTGGACGGCGGATGAGAAGACAGAGAGAAAAATGTAGAGAGAGATGGTTGTGTTGTGTTGTGTTGATTATATAGATATAGAATAGATATATAGATGGCATGTTGGACAACACTTCAATTCTACAATTCAGAGACAACTGAGTCATCACTGTGTGACCCCTTCTTTTTACAAAATTACATAAACTGCCACACTCAAATCCAAAACCAAATCCTGCTACTTCAATTCTCTCTCCTTCTTAATTATACTTTTCTTTTTCTCTTTCTTAAACTACTTCCCCTTCCTCCATTTTTATTTTTTTTAAATCATATATATTAAAAGAAAAAACCTAAATACACTCAATTTTCTTACCCTTTTTTCTACAATATTTTTTTTTTATATTTTGTAACAAAAAAACTTTAAAGTTATTAACCAAAACCATATGTATTATTTAAGTTGAGATATTTTAGAAAAAAATATATTGTTAAGTGAAAGAAAAAAAAATAGTTAAAATGTATTCATGTTTAAAAGTAAGTGTGTGTTTTCTTACAAATGAATCAAATTAAAAGTTTCATCAAATAAAATAAATATATTTTTTATCTATCTTTGTCTCATATAACATAAGCGACTTAATCTATTAGTAAATACAATTTTTAATTTTGTACAATAAACTTGCAAAAATAATTAATTATTGCATATTAAATAAATTATAATGTAATAAAAGTTTGACTAAATTGAAATAAAATCATAACAATTGAATTACTCCAATTCCAAATGAATTGAAGTCTTAATTAAGTTTTAAGGCTTTTTTTTTTTTTACTTTTATACTTTTAATTCGGTCTTTATTGAATATTTTTTATTTATTGCATATTTAATCTTTATTCTAAACAGATTGAATAACAATTCTCAAATCGTGAAAGACCGCAAAAATCATTAGAAGTATGATTAGTCATTATTTTACACGTTTTCAATAAAAAGATAATAGAACGTATGAAAATAATAATAAACAAAATGACGAGATAAACTAACAACTACCATGAAATAATTAAGCAATAATAACTTAATTAAAATATAAAAAATTATAATACTGAATATAAAAAAAAATAGAAACTCATCTAAATATATATAAATTTATAAAAGGATTTAAAACTGCTTGAAAAGAACTAAAACTGAAAAATGATCCCTAATTAATGGGTAAAATGAGAGTTGCGTCATTCTAAACTTTTACAAGTTTACATTAAATACTTTTATTTTGGCATTAAATATTTATTTATTATTTACCTTAAACTTAGTGTTAATTAACATTTCTTTATTTAAGTATGAAAATAGTAAAATAATTTATGGGTATCGTTAACTATATCAAAGACACTGGTTAAAGATAATTAATATATATCGAATTTTATAAAATATCAAAATTTTGTAAAAATTCGTTGATAATTGTGATATTAAATAAAATTTGACATGATAATCATTAATGTAATTTTATTTTATTTAAAGGACAAAATACTCATAAGTATTTCGTGTTTAATATTTTATTTAATGTTCATAAATAAAATTTAAAAAATAATTAAATGATCAAATAATTATATTTTAATATTTCTAAAAAATTAAATATAACTAAATATAAAAAATTTAAATTAATAGAAAAACTAACAAAAAATAGTGTTAAACATCTAAAAAATTTACAAAAAAAATAATTAAATTATAAATTTGAGACTTCATTAAATTTCCTTCTTTAACTTTTCGCAGATATCATTTTACAACATTCTTATTAGCTTAACTAAATATCAAAAATCAGACAATATTTCAATATCTGAAATTATTAATTATAAATATATAAAACTAGCAATGTAAAAAAAAATTATCTAAACTTTTAGTAGATACTTTAGAAATTTTAAAATATGTATTTTGTATCAGAGTTATTGCTTAAAAAGTTCAAATGATAGTTTTGTTTTTATAAAATCTGTTATATGCATTTATATTATTTTAACTAATAGAATTAATTATTCCAACTTTCAATGTAAAAATGGTCAAATTAATGCGCATTAATTATTTCTTAACTCGTGTCCTTATAACACTAGTTAGCATTCTTCATAATTTATTAATATTTCTCGTCTGATATTGATTTTTGCTAAAATGGTGGCCAGACATCATTAGTTAACGTATTTCTTTTAAATATCTAAAAAAATACAAATTTTTAAAACGTACGTTCATTTTGGGGAATGGTATAAATTTTTGTTTATTATCTCATTAAAGTTTGAAAGGTGAAAGACTAGTTTTCAATTTCTCATTATTATAAACTCTACATTAAATTTTCGGAGAAAGAAAATGGTGGTCTTCAATTTTCAAAAGATGTAAAATGTCCACTCAAAATATTTTTTTGCTTATGTGACTATACATCATGAATTAACATATATTTTAAAAAAATAATCTAAAAAACATTTAATTGCTATACAAATTTCATAAATCTATTTTATTGTGTTAAATCTGATAAGTTATCTCGTTAAATTCTTATTTGTATATTTAAAATTTGAAACTCACTCTTTTATCTACCAAGATGTTTGCTATTTTCAGATTTGCTTTTCTTATGTGACTATGTTAACATGTCTTCATTTAAATATATATATATATATATATATATATATATTATTGTTGTCAAATTTTAAAAATCTATTTCATTTTTTTAGAAAGGTTGAGCAATCAAGTTAGTTTTCACATTCAGTTTTGAGAGGTAAAAAGGTGAGTTCAAATTTTAATTATGTGCTTCTATATCTATATATAATTTTTCATTAAATAAACACACTAACTATTTCTATTTTTAATTAAAGATTGAAACTCGTCGTTTTCTAATTGTTTTGTTTATGTCATTAGAAATTGTTGATTAACATGTCAGAAAAAAGTCAAAGAGGAAGGTGGGCAACTTTTTTGCAAATAACATCATAAAGTCTAAGTTATCATTCTCAATTAATGTTAATGTTTGTTTCAATGACTTATAATATGTTTTTATTTCAATATATTCATGTTTATTCCAAATTCCTTACAACGATTTTTGATGCTCATAAATACTCTGACATCTTTCAAGTTAATTTGTCAAATTCAGGTGAACTTTTTTATATGCTTTCTAATTTATTGTTTTTTAAATAAGTATATTTTTTCCATAAATAAATTGTTGCACTTATTTCTATGATGCATATACTTCTCATTCACCTAAAGTAATCAATCTTTTGTATCAATTGAATTCATGAAAAAAATTATTCAACCAGCAAACGTTAATCAATAAGATTCTTATCAATATCATGATTAAAAAAGCTATACTCAAATTTAAATTTGGAGCTCTAACAAGGAACATTGATGTAACAAACAAATTCGAAGTAAGAGATTTAAGGTTCGAATATTTTTAACAAAAGCAAAAAAGGAAATATAATTACACCTATGATTATTCAAATAAGTCAGTTACCTTGGTATGCGAATTTGTCAAATGGAATCAATATTGTAATGATATGATTGTCACATAGACCAAGTAAATATAAATAAGGGTTAGTCTTTGAATTCAAAACGTAATAAAGTCTTTCTGAAGTCATTTAAGCTTTAAATTATTTGATGTTATTTTTTATGTTTTGGATGGACAATAGATGTCTGTCATTATCATTATTACTTAATCAATTAATTGTTATGAAATATTTTAAGTAATTAGCATCTACTTTTTTATTTAGGTTATTTTACAATTATGATAACGTTGTATTGTCAAACAAGCAGATTGAGAAGTGAGTGTAAAACAATCTTTTAAACAATAGTGATTCTTTATTTAGGTTATTTTTTTTATGATGTATTCGGCTGAACATTAAGAATATATTGTATTAATATTTTAAATCTTTTTTAATATATTCTAAAATGTTAAAATTAGTGGTAATTAATGTATTATAAAAACACAGTAGAAAAACAACACAAAAAAATTCAATAAATAATCTGAATTCATATATATATATATATATATATATATATATATATATATATAATAGAGCATTTGGAGTACTGTAACCCTTATACAAAAGACGTTTACATTGTTTTCTGCTTTAGGTTTCTATAAACATGATTAGAACATTTACATTGATTTGTACATAGTTAAGTATATCATTTTTATAATAAGTAATATGATTTGTAATTCATGTATGAAGATTATACATGTTAAAATGACATTTAACTCTTACTATATATATATATATATATATATATATATATATATATATATTTATAAAAATATAAAATATCACTTAAGTGAGATCGATGATACCTTGTGTATATTGAGAAGCATGTTCAAACAATGTGTTATAAAGTTATATTTTATATGTATTGTGATATATGCTTTATACATGTTCAATACTTATATGAAGATATGATGGATAAAGGATAAGATTTATGTATGTTTGAAAGCTGTATAATTAAATATGAAATGCATAACATGATACATGGATGACATATTAACTTTTGGATGTTGAATTTTAATTGAATCACTTATATCCATGTAAATGTATTAGTACATATATGTATGGGATTTAACCTTAGATAAAGACTTTGGATGTATTGTAATAAATTTCTTTAATTGTGTATAAAATTAAACATATATTCAAGTGTGAGTTAAAAGTATCAAATTGGATAGAATAGATAAAGTTAAATACTATATAAAAATAAAGGTCCATGATCTCATTGTCTTAAGATTTTAGGGTAAAAATGGTGTCAAATATCTTATATGTATAAGATTAATGTCATATATAAACTATAATTTCTCAATGACCATAACTTATATATGAAAAAAAATATATAATCCCAATGTATGAGATTTAACCTTAGATAAAGACTTTGGATGAGTGATTTGCATGATTCAAGATTCATTAATATTTTAAATTATTTAATTTAAATATATTTCACGAAGAACAATGATAATCTTATGGATATGCAATAAAATTTAAATGAAATAATAATATGTTTGTAATTAATAACTAAGGATGGAAACGAAAAAGTAAAATTAAATACTTTATCTATAACAAATCTAAAATGAATAAAGAATAAAAAGTGTCAATTTGTATGACTTTTTTTTTAATTATAGAGGAGTAATTTATTTTAGACAAAAGCTTATTTAGGTATTTTAAAAACTTATCCAAACTTTTAATTTTATACACAATTAAAGAGATTTATTGCCGTAAAATTTTACTCCATCCGATCCCAAATGAATGTAGTTTTATCCATTTAAAAAAGTTTCAAATTGACTTCTATTGTTACATTTTAATGAAGTATTAATTTTGTCTTTCTTTCAAATGTCTCCTCAAATTAATCGTTTTTTCTCTTATTCAAACTAATGCAAGAAAGAATTTAACTATTTCAGTGAAATAGTTTCAAAATTTGGTATAATTAAATTATTGTTGTTGATCTTCGGTACATGTGCAATAATATTAAACTAGACACATTATTAGATGGAACAGAAAGACCACATTAAATCTTCTTTTAGATTAATGTTGTTTTACCACTTACATTAAACACTTTGACTTCATAGTTTAATACCATTTTCTATTGATTATACTAAAAAATCGAAAAAAAAATATAGTTATCAAGCTATTTAATGTTTTTAAAATTAATTGCTCAATGTGCTTCAGAAAAAGTAATATATTTTTTGGGGAAGTGATATTAAATTTGTTTGAGAATGATGTATTCATTATTATCTCTAATAGGTATGAAAACTTTAAACTTAAATTGTACTCGGTGTGAGATGAATAGATTATTTTAAGAAAAGGAATCAATAATTCTTAAGACTACATAATATTACTTTTAGGATCAAATATATTTTTATCAATCAGATATTTGAAAATAAATTTACATTCACAATATTTACACAGACCAAATTAGAAGTCCACAACACATGTAAACACAATATTATGCGTTAAAACATTGAAACAATTAGATAATTAAGAACATAAAATATACAAATAAATATAAGAAAATAATTAGAAAAAACTGTGTGAAGTGTATCTCTAAAGGAAATAAAAGAAAATTATGAGAGCTCTCACCCTTGACATTGTATATTTTAAAATATAAGATAAGATTTAAGAATTAATACGGTGGAAAAACAGTTTCTCCCTATAACTCGAGTTGTTATGTTTTTTCAAGTCTCCATGAAAGTGATACATCGAGGTTAAATATAGTGGTGAAGCCGTTTATCAAGTAGATGAAGGAGCAATGCCCAAAACCCTGGGAGGGTAGGTACTACCAGAAACTGGGTCAGGGATCTTATCATTTGGCCCGAGATCATTGATTGGTGGCCGCTGTTTATGGTGATTGGTGACAGCTTGGTAAGCCATTGCCAACGCCAGAGCCTGAAAAAGAAGAGTGGGAAAAAACCAGGTATAGAATTAGAAATGAGTACAAAGCCATAAATTTGTAGTAGTATAAAAAATGTAGATGATACTGAACATAGTGCAGTCAGAAACATACAATGTGGTCTCGGTTAGGGGGAGCATAAATGCCAGTGGTGATTGTAGTTCTTCTTCTAGTTCCACCTGGTGGTGGATGAGAGATATTTTTAAGTCCTGTTGGCACTACTATGACTGGTAAACCAACAAGATTTCCAATACAAACTCTCTCCCAATCAGTTGCATTGCCAATGAATGCATCAACAGTGAAGGACTCTCTTATTTCCTTTATTAGCCTTCCCCGTGCTCTTTGTGCCTGCATGCAATCAATTTTAAATCTAAGTAATGCCAACTTATCATGTCTAGAAAAATAAGAATGATATCAAATGATTGGTTTAAAGGAAATTCTTCATATAAAAGATGTTTGATTTTAATTTAAATATTTAAGGGAACCAAATAAATGGTTGACCTGCACATAGTCCACTGCTGGAATTATGCGACTTCGGCGTAGTTCAGTGGCCCAATCCTGGGCTTCATACACATTATCCTCACCTGAGCGTTGCCACTCATCAAAGTGGGATAGCATGTCAACGTCCAATATGAAATTTAAGATACCTTGAACAGAGTCAACTGTGTAATTCAGTTTGAAAGGGACCATCTTGACACCTTTTGATGCAAGAACATGAACAACCTGAGTTTTCACAGCAGATGAAGTTTGTCTCATGAATCATGTCTTATCCTAACAGCATTCAAAAAGTGAAAATGTCTTCATGGAAATTGGCATTATGTAACGTCAAAGCTTGAACCACTTGTCCCAGAAATTACTTGAATGACTAACCTCCATTTCGGCATCTTCGAGATATCCAACGGTCAATTTAGAAATGTCAACCAGGAATGGGTCATCAAGGGAGCTATCTTTTGACGAGGGATCATCAAGATCTCTTCCCCGAACAATATCGAGAATAATGGCACAATCAGTAGCAGATCTACCGAAAGGGCCAAGCTTATCCTAGAGGAATGGTTACATGTAAGGTTATCATTCACATCATTCTATAAAAAAAACATTAGACAATTTGGGTTTTACCAAGCTTTCTGAAATGCTCATTACACCACTTCGACCAATAGTTCCAAAAGTCGGGCGCAATGCTGTCACCCCACATCGGGCTGCTGGAAAAGTAATGGATCCAGCTGTTTCTGTTCCAAACGCGAATGGGACCATACCTGCAATGCAATAAACAAAATCACATAGCTGAATAACATAGATAAATCTAAAATTAAGCGTATTCTCTTCTTCGATTAACAATAATTGATAAAATAAACCAAAGTGTTAGTTAGTTAAACAAAAAGAGACTTTTTCTGGTTTTTCTGTTAATACAGTTTCTAATATTTCTCTGTATATAAACCTCAATTGACGTTCAATAAAGTGTTAGAGGTGTTTCAATTCATGTCATCAATTTGTCTCCTTACTTCAGTTTATTTTTCTCTGTTTTGCTGCATATGTTAAAAGCACTGTTACATTAGTTTTAAAACAAACAATGGAAAAGACCTATAAACACAGATTAAAAAATGAAACAAATAAAGACGAAAAAAGTGCAGGCATTATATGGAAAAAGTACCAGCTGAGGTGCTTGCTGCAGATCCAGCAGATGAACCACTAGAAAATTCCTCAATATTCCATGGATTTCTAGTTCTGCCACCAAACCAGATGTCATGGCATGCCAATGATCCAGAAACGAGCTTTGCAACTAAAACAGCCCCGGCAGATTTCAACCTGTGTGGAGCAATACCATCAACTATACACATAATTATAGCCATAAACATCATTTCTGATTGTAGATTTACGTTTGTCAAAAGATATATTACCTTTTATAGACCCAAGCTTCCGTGTTAATAATTTGATTTTTGAATGATTTTGATCCCCAGGTCGTTTTGTATTTTGGCACTGATATTATGTCTTTCAACCCGTAAGGAATCCCATGAAGAGGCCCTTCAATGAAGATCAACATTCAATTTAAATTACTAACTCAACTATAAAGGTCATCCTGAAACAAAGTAGATGACAAGTTTCCATCCTAAAATACATCTCTGTGACTCTGTTTAAACGAATGAGGTCAATTCCGAGGTACGGGATAGACATACCTAAATTCTAGTAATCACTTAATCGTTCATAAAACAGTGGTGTTTATCCCTTAAAAATAATTTTGCTGATCTAACTTGTTCAGGATGTGTAGAAATCTTATATTTATGATGCCAGGATGGTTAGGGTTCCAGAACAATGCATTAACCCAAATTGGTCCTTCCTTCTAAATGTAGAAGCATTATGTGGAAGATAAATAAATTAAAAACAGATATTTTTTAATGATCAGGTGCTAGGAGAAAAAATATAACTACCCAGATAGACTCCCTGGCTGAGCAACTTATCTGCTTCTTTTGCTTGCTCCTGTGCTAACTCTTCGGTACAAGTGATTACAGCTTCAAGAGTAGGATTGTACCTGGTGTTTTTTCCAGAATCCACATGACATAGTTAATCAGAAAAATATGTTTCAAATACTTGAATTCAAGTTACCAAAAAAAGAATACAACACACAACACAATGCATGTTAAACAACTGCTAGCAAATTAGCATCCCAAATTAAGTACTACTTTTTCAATCTCCGCAAGAATATTTGTGTAAGCTCCTGAGAAGTAATTTGTCTTGTTTTGATGAGTTCACCTAACTCGAGAACCTGGTTTGATAAAAGGGAGAACAAATCATTCATGAAATAGAAACACGTGCTAAAATGTTTTTGTAAAATATATAATCAAAGTCGAATTAGTGGTCGTCAGCTGTGATGGAACACTCACACTCATAAAGGCAATATCATCTTCAGATTCAGGTCTCTGGACACCAGAGATGGAAGGATAGTTGAACTTTTTGTTTTCATAATCAACTGGATCATAGTTCCAATCAGCATTGAAAACTAAAGGAGAAGGATAATGTAGCCCCCCATTCTCATAAGCTACAAGTTTTCTATTGGCTTCTATGATTGGAATGTTGAATTCCTCTGCACCTTCAGCAATCTCCTCAATCTAAGAGAAACAGAATTAGTCACCTCACCAAGCATCCAAGTACCAACAAACTAATAAGTCAAGGAAAATACCTGTTCATCGTCAAAGAAGTTGGCGTCAAGTAATCCAAAGAAATGTCCTAAGCTGGAAATATTACATTTCATCTCCGATAATTGAGATTGGTTTTTACTTCCCTGGTTGGTTGCAAAACAAAATAAAGGGAGATAAATGAAAATAACAAATTATAAAATGCCCACAAGTCACAACTTTGGGCACCAAACCAACTTTACATTTTATCACATTAAACTTTTGTAGGGGTATGTTTGGATTGACGGTTGTTGAATTAGCTATAGCAAAAATGCCAAAAACACATTCCGTACAAAACTCTTTTCTCTATCATGAGATGAAGTTCACTCGGGAGCCATTCCATATTCAGTGGGTTCTGAGATAACTTCTCCCAAAAGTTGTAAAATCTCAGCTAAACATAGCAAATAATTTGAGAGCCTGTAGCTAAAATTTCATACTAGTTAAATATTTGCCGGTTTTGGTAAGCAATTTTTGGCGCCAATTAAATGGACTAATTAATTTGTGTTCAATAATTATTTCCATAAAATGTAGTAGAAAACAAAAGAAATAAAATTCTCCCGTAAACTAAAATCATTTACTAGTCAATTTGGAGAAGTTTCCCATTTTAATTTTTCACATAAACTGTGGAGAAGAATTCGTTTCATTTTTTCTCTTATATCTTGTAAAAATTGTTTCGAAGTTTATCGAAAGAGCCTAACTATCCGTATTCACACAGCTCATATGCTATCAGATCTAGTCTGCATTTTCTGGCAGAATATTTTCCATATTCTGTTGACGATTCTCGTTTGTTTAACATTTGTCAGAGAGAGCAGCGTAATCAGGGAAACTATACATATCTTCAGTTTTCACTCTCATGCTATACATACAATAATCAAATAATTGCAGTGAATTCGGTGACCGCATCAATTATGGTAAACCATACAAGTATTAAAAACGATAAATCGAAACTAACTAGATGAAATTGAGAAGGAATGTACCATCGGTGTTATGTTTGGTTTTGAACAAAAGGAGGATTGAGAAGAGTGAGCGAAAGACAGAAACTGAAGAATTGAGAGAAGAAGAACAGATAGCAGAATACAACAGTTGTTGAGAAGTGGAAGGTGAGAGTGCCACCGCTCCCACATGCCGCGTTCTTTTCTCCTCTCTTCCTCCTTCACTTTATCTGCAAATAGAATTTGCCATGGTAGCTTCCATCTTAAGTCTTCTTCGGTTGACTTGTGTTCGTGTAACCATTTTCTCATAACTTATTTTTCATATATTTCTTAAAATATTTATAATTAATTTAAGAGTTAACTATATTTTTAGTCTCTCTATTTGATCAAAATTTGAATTTGTCTATGTCCGAAACTTCGATATATTTTGGTCCATAAACTTTAAAAATGAATGAATGTAGTCATTTTAACTCAATTACATTTTTTTGAGGTGTCAAATGCATTTCCCAACAAATATTAAATCGGATATGTGTCATACAATATAAATAACTTCAATACTAGCATGAAATGCGTTCGACACGTAAAAAAAAAATTAACGTAATTGAATTAAAAATACTATATTTATTCATTTTAAAAATATAGAGACCAAAATGTATCAAAATTTCGAACAAGGACGAACTTCAATTTTAGATATCAAGAAACTAAAAAACTAGTTAACCCTTAATTTAATTATTCAACCAAACCTCTACTTATTTGAACTAATACAATATTCTTATTCCTTCGTTGATTCGGACAAATAAAATAAAAAAGGCGTACATGTTCAATAAAAGAAGAAGAAAAAGATTAATTATAAAAGAAACATGAATTTACCTAGATAAAAATTCTGACCATCAAAATGTTTTTTCATCAATTTAATCTAATTATAAAACAATTGATCAGTCCACCAATAATCTTGAAGAAGAGGTTTAGAGTTTAGATCATTTAAAAAAAGAGGGATTTTTTCTTTTGTTGAAATGAATAATCAATTATTTTAAACCTATTTATAGTTTTTTATTCTTAATTTAACCTAATTTTTTTTCTTAAAAGAATTTGGATCGTACAATTTTTATTATTTATTTTATTACACTTGCATATGTTTTTATGTTTAATACTGAATTTGATTTTTTTTTGAAATAAACTTTAATTTGTAATTATAAAATTTAAAATAATATTGAGCTTAGATTCTAACTTAATGTGATTTTAATATATAAATACTTGTTTTTTATTACGTCACTATAAACATATCAATAGAAAAAAGTAGATTATTCTGTATATCAGTTTTAATGATAATTTATCAAACTTTAAAGTTATAATGATTTTTTTTATAAAGTAATGTTCGATCCTTAAAAGACATATTAGTTTTTTATTTATATAAATATGCATTATTGACATGTTTTTATTGATTAAAGAAAAATATTTTATGTAAAAGCTTATATACTTTTTGTTTTTTGGTTCAAAAAAAAACTTTTATATCAATTTTTGTCCCCTCCTAGACTTAAAGGGTAATTCCCCCTCTTTACATAAAAAAAGTGTACAAAAAAACCTATTTTCTACAATTATATCCATTCTTCTCTAAATTCACGATTTTCTATCAAACAAGTAATACGCAAACAAAATAAAGAAGACATGAAAAAGAGATACAAAAATATTGATTTGGATTCTATTTTTGAATTTTTTTTCTGTTTTTTCATTGTGTTTTCATAATACGGGACAAGAAAAGGAAATTATCATCTATAGATAACTCTTCATTAAATAAATACAATAACTACTTATATTTCTAATGAAAAATTGAAGATTGAAACAAACTCATCGTTTTCATCTTCTTACATGCCACACATGTTTTCTAATTGTTTTGTTTATGTCTATAGAAATTGTTGATAAATATGTTAGAGAAAAATCAAAGAGGAAGGTGGACAACATTTTTTGCAAATAACATCATAAACTCTAGGATTATCATTCTCAATTAATGTAAAGGTTTGTTTCAATGACTTATGGTATGTTTTTATTTTAATATATTTATTCATTCCCAACTCCTTAAAAAAAAACTCAAGTTTTCTAATTTACCAGTTAAACTATCGGTGTTCATAAATAGCATGACATCTTTCAAGTTAATTTTTCAAATTTAGGTGAACATTTTCATATGTTTTCTAATTTATTGTTTTTTTATTTTTAATTTTATACACAAAAATAAATCATAATAAAAAGTTTCAAATTGACTTATATCGTTACATAAGGAAGTATTATAATTTTTCTTTCTAATATCTCATAAATTAATCGTCTTCGTCTTTTCTCTTATTCAAATTAATGCAAGGAAAGAATTTAACAATAGATTTTGTTAGATAATTAATATGACCTAATAATTATCAATACAATTTTATTTTAAATAAAAGAAAAAATATTCATAAATATATGTATTTAATATTTTATTTTATGTTCATCAATAAAAATTAAAAAATAAATAAATAAAAAAATAATTATATTTTAATATTGCTAAAAATTAAGTATAATAAAATATAAAAAAAGTTTAAATTAATAAAAAATTAACAAAAAGATAGTATTTAAACATCTAAAAATTTTCTTTATAAAATATATTATATATATTTATATTATTCTAATTAATATACTTGATTATTAAAACTTTCAATAAAAATATGAAACAAGCATTAATTATTTATTAAGCAGTGTCCTAAGTAGACCTATAAACATTCTCCTTCAACTATTTCACTTAAATAGTTTTAAAATGTGGTATATTTATCGTTGTTGATCTTTAATACATGTGCAACAATATTAAATTACACACATTATGAGATGAAAAAGGTAAAAGACTTCATTAAATATTCTTTTAACATTAATGTTGTTTTACCACTTACATTAACGGCTATGACCTTACAGTTTAATAACATTTTCTATTGATTATACTAAAAAATCGAAAAAATATTTATCAAGCTATTTAATGTAATTTTTTAGGATAAAATATGTACTCTCATGTCCTTAAGACACTTTGATATATATATATATATATATATATATATATATATATATATATATATATATATAAATATATATATATATATATATATATATATAAACTATATCAAAATTATCAGTCTTCAATCAAGTATTGAACTTTTTTGTCTATAATTTATTTTTTAAATTAATTGCTCTGTGTGCTTAGGTAAAAGTAATATATTAGTTGAGAAAGAGACATTAAATTTGTTCCAAAATCATGTATTATTATTATTGTTATTATTATTATTATTATTATTATTATTATTATTATTATTATTATTAATCTCTAATAGGATTATAGGTATGAAAACTTTAAACATTAAAGTGTACTTAGTGTGAGATGGATAGATTATGTTAAGAAAAGGAATCAAGAATTTCTTAAGACTATATAATGTTACTTTCAGGATCAAATATATTTTTATCAATAAATATTTAAAAATATAGACAAGAAAATAATTTTAAATGATGAGAAGAAAATGTGTGAAGTGCAAAATGAAATAAAAGAAAATGTTTTATGTTCCTGATTGAGAAATAGTGAGTCTCACTTGAGATTGTGTATTTTAAAATATAAGATTTAAGAATGAATACAGTGGAAAAACAGTTTCTCCTTATAACTCCCGTTTTTATGTTTCTTCAAGTCTCCATGAAAGTGATAGATAGAGGTTAAGTATAGTGGTGAAGCCGTTTATCAAGTAGATGAAGGAGCAATGCCCAAAACCCTGGAAGGGTAGGTACTACCAGAAACTGGGTCAGGGATCTTATCATTTGGCCCGAGATCATTGATTGGTGGCCGCTGTTTATGGTGATTGGTGACAGCTTGGTAAGCCATTGCCACCGCCAGAGCCTGAAAAAAAGAAGTGGGTAAAAAACTACGTATAGAATTAGAAATTGAGTACAAAGCCATAAACTTTTAGTAGTATAAAAAATGTAGATGATACTGAACACATTGCAGTCAGAAACATACAATGTGGTCTCGGTTAGGGGGAGCATAAATGCCAGTGGTGATTGTAGTTCTTCTTCTAGTTCCACCTGGTGGTGGATGAGAGATATTTTTAAGTCCTGTTGGCACTACTATGACTGGTAAACCAACAAGATTTCCAATACAAACTCTCTCCCAATCAGTTGCATTGCCAATGAATGCATCAACAGTGAAGGACTCTCTTATTTCCTTTATTAGCCTTCCCCGTGCTCTTTGTGCCTGCATGCAATCAATTTTAAATCTAAGTAATGCCAACTTATCATGTCTAGAAAAATAAGAATGATATCAAATGATTGGTTTAAAGGAAATTCTTCATATAAAAGATGTTTGATTTTAATTTAAATATTTAAGGGAACCAAATAAATGGTTGACCTGCACATAGTCCACTGCTGGAATTATGCGACTTCGGCGTAGTTCAGTGGCCCAATCCTGGGCTTCATACACATTATCCTCACCTGAGCGTTGCCACTCATCAAAGTGGGATAGCATGTCAACGTCCAATATGAAATTTAAGATACCTTGAACAGAGTCAACTGTGTAATTCAGTTTGAAAGGGACCATCTTGACACCTTTTGATGCAAGAACATGAACAACCTGAGTTTTCACAGCAGATGAAGTTTGTCTCATGAATCATGTCTTATCCTAACAGCATTCAAAAAGTGAAAATGTCTTCATGGAAATTGGCATTATGTAACGTCAAAGCTTGAACCACTTGTCCCAGAAATTACTTGAATGACTAACCTCCATTTCGGCATCTTCGAGATATCCAACGGTCAATTTAGAAATGTCAACCAGGAATGGATCATCAAGGGAGCTATCTTTTGACGAGGGATCATCAAGATCTCTTCCCCGAACAATATCGAGAATAATGGCACAATCAGTAGCAGATCTACAGAAAGGGCCAAGCTTATCCTAGAAGAATGGTTACATGTAAGGTTAACATTCATATCATATCCTATCAGAAAACGTCGAATAGTTTGGGTTTTACCAAGCTTTCTGAAATGCTCATCACACCACTTCGACCAATAGTTCCAAAAGTTGGGCGCAATGCTGTCACCCCACATCGAGCTGCTGGATAAGTTATGGATCCAGCTGTTTCTGTACCAAACGCGAATGGAACCATACCTGCAATGCAATAAACAAAATCACATAGCTGAATAACATAGATAAATCTAAAATTGAGCGTATTCTCTTCTTCGGTTTACAATAATTGATAAAATAAACCAAATAATGGAAAAGACCTATAAACACATTAAAAAATGAAACAAATGAAGACGAAAAAAGTGCAGGCATTCGTGAAAAAAGTACCGGCTGAGGTGCTTGCTGCAGGTCCAGCAGATGATCCAGTAGAAAATTCCTCAATATTCCATGGATTCCTAGTTCTGCCACCAAACCAAATGTCATCATATGCCAATGATCCAGAAACGAGCTTTGCAACTAGAACAGCCCCGGCAGACTTCAATCTATACGGAACAATACCATCAACTATACACGTAATTGCAGCCACAAATTTAATTTATGGTTGTTTACGTTTGTCAAAGATATATTACCTTTTATAGACCCAAGCTTCCGTGTTAATAATTTGATTTTTGAATGATTTTGATCCCCAGGTCGTTTTGTATTTGGGTACTGATATTATGTCCTTCAATCCGTAAGGAATCCCATGAAGAGGCCCTTCAACGAAGATCAATATTCAATTTAAAATTCTGACCCAACTTATAGAGGTCGTCCTGAAACAGTACGAAACAACGTTCCATCCTAAAATACAGCTCTGTGCTCTGTTTAAATGAATGAGATCTATTCCGAGGTACGGGGTAGACATACCTAAATTCGAGTTAATCACGTAATCGTTCATAAAACCGCGGTTTATGCTTTAAAAATAATTATGCTCATATACCTTGTTCAGGATGTGTAGGGATCTTATATTTATGATGATGGGATGGTTAGGGTTCCAGAATAATGCATTAATCCACATTGGTCCTTCTAAAAGTGGAAGCATTAAAAACAAACTTTTTTTAATGATCAGATGTTTGGAGAAAGATATAACTACCCAGATAGACTCCCTGGCTGAGCAACTTGTCTGCTTCTTTGGCTTGCTCCTGTGCTAACTCTTCGGTATAAGTGACTACAGCTTCAAGAGTAGGATTGTACCTGGTGTTAATTCCAGAATCCACACAACATAGTTAATCAGGAAAATATGTTTCAAATACTTCAATTCAAGTCACCAGAAAAGAATACAACACAACACAATGCATGTTATAACAACTGCTACCAAATTAGCATTCCAAAATTAGTACTACTTTTTCAATCTCCGCAAGAATATTTGTGTAAGCTGCTGAGAAGTAATTTGCTTTGTTTTGATGAGTTCACCTAACTCAAGAACCTGGTTTGATAAAAGGGAGAAAAAGTCATTCATGAAATAGAAATACGTGCTAAAATGTTTATGCAAAGTATATAATCAAAGTCAAATTAGTGGTCCGTCCGCTATGATGGATCACTTACGCTCATAAAGGCAATATCATCTTCAGAATCAGGTCTCTGTACACCAGAGATGGAAGGATAGTTGAACCTTTTGTTTTCATAATGAACTGGCTCATAGTTCCAATCAGCATTGAAAACTAAAGGAGAAGGATAATGCAAACCCCCATTCTCATAAGCTACAAGTTTTCTATTGGCTTTTATGATTGGAATATTGAATTCCTCTGCACCTTCAGCAATCTCCCCAATCTAAGGGAAACAGAACTAGTCACCTCACCAAGCATCGCAAAATCAACAAACTAACAAGTCAAGGAAAATACCTGTTTATCGTCAAAGAAGTTGGCGTCAAGTAATCCAAAGAAATGTCCTAAGCTGGAAATATTACATTTCATCTCTGATAATTGACATTGATTTTTACTTCCCTGGTTGGTTGCAAAACAAAATAAAGGGACATAAATGAAAATAACAAACTATAAAGAAATACTCGCAAGTCACAACTTTGGGTAACAAACCAACTTTTTACATTTAATCACATTAAACTTTTGTAAGAGTATGTTTGGATTGATGGTTGTTGAATCAATCACAGGAAAAATGCCAAAAACACATTCCGTACAACACTCTTTTCTCAGTCATGAGATGAAGTCCACTCGGGAGCCATTCCATATTTAGTGGGTTCTGAGATAACTTCTCCCAAAAGTTGTAAAATCTCTGCTAAAACGCAGTTAAATTTGAGAGCGTGAAGCTAAAATTTCATACTAGTTAAATATTTGCCAGTTTTGGTAAGCAGTTTTTGGCGCCAATTAAATGGAACAACTAATTTGTGTTTAGATAATCATTTCCATAAAATCTAATAGAAAACAAAAGAAATAAAATTCTCCCGTAAACTAAAATCACTTACAAGTCAATTTGGAGCAGTTTTCTCATTTAATTTTTCACATAAACTTTGGAGAAGAATTCGTTTCATTTTTTTCTCTTATATCTTGTAAAAATTGTTTCGAAATTAATCGAAGGAGCCTAACTATCCGTATTCAAACAGCTCATAAGCTATCAGATACTAACCTGCATTTTCTGGCAGAATATTTTCCATATTCTGTTAACCGTTCTCACCTGTTTTACATTTGTCAGAGAGAGCATCGTATTTTTTTTCGTATAACTCACAAAAAGAGAAAAAAAAAAAAAAACTCAGAGAAACTATATATATCTTCACTCTCCTGTTGTACATACAATCATCGAATAAATGCAATAGATTCGTTGACCGCATCAACGCTGGTAAACCATAAAAGTATATAAAAATGATAAATCGAAACAAACTATGGTAGAAAAGTAAGGAGGAACGTACCATTGGTGTTAGGTTTGGTTTTGAAGAAAATGAGGATTGAGCAGAGTGAGCGAAAAGGCAGAGGATGAAGAATAGAGAGAAGAAGAAGATGGAAGCATAATACAACAGTTGTTGAGAAGTGGAAGGTGAGAGTGCCATCACCGCTGCCACGTGTCCCATCTGTAACTGCTTCTCCGTGACACTTGTTCTTGCGCATGCCCTTCTTTCTCCTCTCTCTTCCTCCCTCTCACTTTGTCTGCAAATAGAATTGACCATGGTGGTTTCATTGACCATTTGTTTTATCCACTTTTTAATCTACTTCCAATTATTCTTGGATTATCCTATCACATTATTACAAAAATTAAAATAAATAATTTAAGGTTATTAGAATGGTAGTTTAAAAATGAATAAAAAAATATTATTATCCAATATAATATTCTTATTCTCATATGAATCTAACTTCTCATCTAGATTTACACAAGATTGTTTCTTTATAAATATAATCTAACTGTAAAACAAACTACCAATCTACTGAGAATCTTAAATATAAAGGTTTTAGATCTAAAAATATGATTTTTTTAAATGGATAAGAAATTATTTTAAACTTATTTATAGCTTTTTATTCTTCATTTGACTTAATTATTTGTCTTCGAAAGATTAGATCTTACAATTTTTATTATTTATTTTATTACACTTGCATATGTTTGTATGTTTAATATTGAATTTGATAAAAAATTGAAATAAACTTCAATTTTGTAATTATAAAATTTAAAATACCATTGAGATTAGATTTTAACTTAATCTGATTTTAATATATAAATACCATTGAGATTTAGGTCATTATAAAGATATCAATGTAAAAAAAAGTAGTTTATTGTGCATAAAATTTTTAATGATGACTTATCAAATATAATAGTTATAATATTTTTTTAAGGTAATGTTCGATCCATAAAAGTTATAGTAGTTTTCTATTTATATAAATATATATTATAGACATGTTTTTATTGATTAAAATAAAAGTATTTTATATAAAAGTTTATATACTTATTGTTTTTACTAAATAAAATAACTTTTATATCAATTTTTGTCCCCTCCTAGACTTAAAGGCTGATTCCATCCTTCTTTACATAAAAAAGTCTATAATTATCTCCATTCTTCTCTAAATTCATATTTCTTTTCTCCTTTTTCCTTGTTTATCAAGCTTATTAAAAATATTCTTAATTTCGTTCCAAATGCATTCAATTTGTATTAGAAAAATCCTTCAATTTCAAATAATCCTTAAAAAGAAGTATAAACTTATCACGGGAGGGTAGGGAGGAATAGTATAATTAGTAAACAGGGAGTGTAACTGGGAAAATCCTTAAAAGGATGATGTATTAGGAGGAATATACTTTGAAGGCACCAAGCACCCTGGTCACTAACAGCATGGGCTATTTTTGTTTTCACCTCCATAGTTTCCTTTTGCAGTTCTATATTTTTGTTTACACTTTCATGAGAGTGTTTAAAAGTCGAAAGTATCCCTCTGCCCCTGTAATCGTGCTCTAGGCCATCTTTTCATCGCCACCACCCACTTGTCCATATGTTATATCATTGATTCATGGAAGAAATATCTAAATTTAACTTTATCGATGTGTTTTGAATTGCTAAATTTGAAACATATTTTTAGATTGTACAAATTATAGATTTTTTTTTTATGCAAAATTGATTTTTAATAAAGATGACAATAAAATATGTGCATGTTTGATTATATCATTTAATTCTAAAAGTAATTTCATTTCATCATCGTACCATAGATATAATAAGAAATTTTTGTTTCATCCTCGTTCATGTCATTTTATTATTTTGAGTATTAACTAAGTGTTATGAATTAATGATTGTCCATTGATTTGATACATTTACTCATATGATTCATTACTCTTTATGGTAGATATTTGTATTAACTAAGTTGATTTGTTTCCTTTATGGATTACATATTGTATCTATAAATAGGACTCTTCCTATCAATAATAAGACACAGATGAGTTGCTCCCTATTATCTCATTCTCTATTTTCTCTTGTTTCTTCTCTTCTCTATTATCTGTCGTCATTCTCTATGTTATTCGCTTTATTTCATAATACGTTATCAGCACGATGTTCCAACCAATTGAGGACTAGTGGAAGTTTTTTCTCTATAACGACAATGTTATGCGTGTCTCAATCCAGGCTCTTTCTAATCCTTTCTCAAATTATAATTTTACCTTATATTCTTCCTCTTGTGATAA
>Ga0214542_1003889_pt1 | contig 29985 bp, 17 predicted proteins | sample CNSS1metaG_FD_160096 | JGI IMG/M metagenome (GOLD analysis project Ga0214542, IMG submission 160096) | Root nodule microbial communities from cowpea collected in UCLA plant growth center, Los Angeles, California, USA - CNSS1 | ecosystem: Host-associated > Plants > Roots > Nodule | place: USA...
TAAGTATATTAGAGTAGTCGGCCTAGGCTTTAATCTTATTGGGTCTGCTAGAGTAGTTGGTCTAGGCCGGCTACTTATCTTGACAGCTTATGTTGGTTATATGAGGTGTAGGTTATTCCTCTAGATGTTTAGGTTAGAACTGGTAAAACTTAGGCTAACTCGGCCTAGGCTGAATACTTGACTGCCTTGGTATATGTATTGCTTAATTATTTGGTCGAGTTTAGCTAGGTGTGGTACAACATTACATAGTAAAATTCATTCAAAATAAAATAAGATCTTGAATGAATTTATAATTTGTTTAATAAATTAATTACAAATATTGTATATTTTTCTCAGAGAAAGAGTAAAAAAAAAAATTAAAACAAAATAAAATAAATATTTGAATATGAAAGAGAAAGAATAGAACATAAAACCCAAAACACATAAATCCAATTCTTATCCTAATTTTGCTCTTTCAATCTTTTCTTTCACATTAATAACCTATTTACTATAGTTCAACAGTTAACTTAGTTAACTTAACATAAATTTAGTTTCTTAAAAGTGAAAATACAGTTCAATTATTATTAGGAATAGTTTAGTATATTTTAATTTAGTATAGTACAATTAACTATAGTTTAGTATAGTTCAGTAAATTATGTCCAACCCTAATCATAACACAGATTTATTTGAATAAGAATAGTTTTTATTGCATGGTAGGATAGGTTAAAGAAATTAAACCCCAATGATTTCATTCCATCGAAATAACCATTTTTTTCTTCCCCAAACAAGTGTTGAACCAAATTATTAGTTTTCTTCAAATTTTGTACTTTTCGTAATCCTTTTCACATTTATTACTCAAATATTTGCAGTATGTAGAATTCATCATGATTATCACACACGACAATGCTCCACACTCATGTATAGATATTTAGAAATTACTCATTAATAAAGTACTCACATTGGTAGTGGAATTCAAACTCAATTTAATAAAAGGAATGAGCATCAAACCATATCCTTTTTATGGATAATAGATTGTTGAGAATTGAAGAAAAAGAGAAGAACACAACAACAACAATAATGAATTTAAGCATCAAGCATTCCTTTAACGACTTTCTCTTACCAAATTAGTTGGGTAGGAAAATCCTTGGGGGAAGGTTACAATCCTCCAAAATTATAAATACAAGGAAAAAAGAACTTCAATGTAGGATTCTAGTTTACAATTATGAATACATCACTGCACCAATTTCTCCATGTTGTACACACAAAAATTCATTTCTGACAAAAAAACCTATAAATCTTTAAATGGCTACTGTCATGTTACAAACAATAACTTTCTTTGTTTTAATTGACTTAAAGTTCAACACCCGACATACCAAATAAACTTTCAAGTAATGCTAGAAATAGCATGAACAACAAAATTAGAGAATTACTGCAAAACGGTGATCCCCTGGAGAACTGGAATTTGTGAGATTGATCCCTGCAGAAGAGAAACAAGCAATAGTGTTACTATAAAAAAAATTAGTATACATCAATGTATCTTGAGAGAAAAACAGGGCGTAATATCAAAATCCAACAAGAGATTTCAAATTTTTATTAATAAGCTATATAACTGAAATATTTATATTTCAATGACATCCTTTTCTTCATTTAAAGCACAAATCTTGGTGAAATTCTGAGAATTTGATTGTCTTAGTTGAAGTATATTGCTATTACAATTTACTTTCTTTAAAGGAACTCTTACCTTTGAAGGGAGGAAAGTAAGCCACAGAAAATTGCATTGTCAGGCAAATTACTTTCATCGGTGTCTTTCTCTGGGTTTACAACGTGCACATAAACTTCTTGGCCCAGATACCAAGAGTTGAGGTTCTCCGCACGAAGGTTCCAAATACCGGCATTGTCAAGAGATACCAAAATGGCTGTCCAAGCACCAGGAAAGACCTGCAGACAGGTTAAAATGAAGTAATTCATGGTTGAATGTGTGAAACAATCTCTATACTTGGTTCCCCTTGTTATATATGAAAATGGTTCATTCCAACATAACTTTCACATAAGTTTTTGAGCAAATGTATGGAGCAAGAGATTGTGGTGTGGCTAAGGAAGTAAGTTAGTAATACCTGTGTAGTGCTGCGAGCCACACCATCCCATTTATTATAAGTGCTCCTGCTATTTTCCGTCCATACTCCAAAATCCATGCTACAGTTCAAATGAGAAATTCACTCCCTCTTATCCTCAATTTTAGTGCGACATAGATAAAAAACCAAAATGATAAATTGAAATTTTAAAGCTAAAATCTTACCCAACAACAAAGAATGCATAGCCATCCAAATGATAGCTCTGGACTGCAGTGTCATTGTTTTGAAATATTATTTCCATAAAACCTCTGTAAGTACCATTAATCAGAGAAGTATCAACTTTTGGGGGTCTGTTCATCAATCTATTTGGAAAATCAATCTTGTACACACCCAAAATTTTAAATTGTTGTGCAAGCTTCAGAGGTGTTGAAGGTGGTAAGTATGATATACCATTAAGGGTAGTTCGCCACTTTCCATTTATAAGCTCTGGAGGTCTATTAAGAATAACATATACATCTGTCACAGTAATATCACCATATTTGAAGGAGCCCTGTGGGTTTGGACGTGCAGCACCAGCAGAAACATTCCACCTAAAAGTACCATAATCGAATGAGAGTTTGAATGTTCAAAATTTTATGATATTAAAATACTCTAGACCTAACCGTAAAATTTAAGGTGTGATCAAAGGGCAGCAAGTATAATATATTAATGTTGTTTTTTCTTTTTTTTTGTATTGTCCCCCTAAACGCCAATGTCAAAAAGACAGTGTAATAACTTAGGGACTATAGTATTCACCTAGTTTTTTATCAAAGCAAAAGTTTCTGCTAGGAGACAAAGTACCAACTAATAACCTTATGGATCTTGCTTGATTTATTGAGAATGAAGGATCATCTTCACCCAAAAGACTAGGAAGGGGGCCTGAAGCAGGTCCCAGAGAATTAGAGTAGTGCAAAATGGCAACTCCAGTAGCTCTAGCCCATGATGAATTAACAAACCGAGGACTGGCAACAATATAGTAATCAGTGCTGGCATTTTGATCCATTGTAACCAAGAATGAATATGACTGACCCACATGAATATCCATGTTGGTGTAGTTTTGCTGAACCGTGTATGATCCTTCAGTCTCCACAAGAAGCAAGTTGTGATTTTGTATCCTAAAATTCAAACTTGTTGAGATACCAACATTGTGAACACGTAGGCGATATGTTTTTCCTGTGTCAAACAGAATGATAAACAGTTGATGATACATGACTACAGAAAAATTTAAGTTCTCACTTGTTTACAAACTACTTTAGATATCTAGATTTAAAATGACTAAAGTATCTGCAAATTCTTGTTTGAGCATGTAAACGTGAGTGATAGAATTAAAAACCATCTATTTTTGGGTGAAAATCTTAAGTGCTGCATAATATGAAGGGACATCTTAAAATTCTTAGAGGTCCTCTTCTAATCATGAAAATTGGTTCCATCCTAAAGAGTCAAGCAGCGTATTTGGGAGCCAAAATTTAAAATCTATAGACCCTTGATAATTGGAGCCCTGTGCAGAAGCTATGTTTGTGCATGTTATTCTACGGCCTGAATAAATGTTATGCCCCAATATAGAAGAACAACATGATCAGAGAAAGATTTGGGAGGATGACAAAAATGATATGGTAGCAAGACATACTCGCAGAATAAAAGAATATACAAAAATCATAATTAGTGTCTAGATGATGAAGGATTAACCCCAACCAAGGATGGAGGCACATGCTTAAGAAGACTAAGCATGTTTAAAAAGGAAGAAGGAAGTTCACTAATCCTTCATCCCTTTCATTTGTGTTTGTTATTTTTTATTCCCTAAGTTGACTTAGTTGAATCAACTTTAGTTGACTTGTTGACCTTTGACTAGGTTTGACTTGTTGACTATAGTTGACTTGACTTAAGCCAACATGCTAATCTATGTTTATTTGCTTTGTAGGTTAATTAGGAGTAAGAAAGCAATGCTAGGTGGCGCATGGTGATTGGGGAGCATAAATGATGTGGAGGAGAGAGTAAAGCAAAGGCATAAAGCATAAAGAAAAATGCATAAAGCAAGTGTACCTATGTACCTTTGGTCTCCTTTGTTTTTAGCACACTTTGGCCACTTTTTGGAGACATATGAGACACATTCTTGGTCTCCTTTTGTGCTAGAACGAAATTAGCCTTGCATACACCATAGTTAGCTCTTTTGTCTCTCATTTTTGTAACCTTATTTGACCTAGTTTCTAGAAGCTAGGGTTATGTTTTTGTATAGACATCCTTAGGCATCTTTTATTTGCTTAGAGGCCCTTAAACTCTTCTATATAAGGGGGCTCCTAGACATGTAAAAGGGTTGAACATTTTGAAGTAAAAACACTTTTGTGTCTCAACCATTTGTGAGAGTTTCCTCTCTTGGGAGTGAATACTTTTAAGCCTTATCTTGCATAGCAAGTGGCAGCACACATTCACTCATCTTCAAGGTTGCCATGACTTCTAGCCTAGCCTTTTAGTGGCGTGCTTCTCACATTTTTACCATTTCTTTCCTATCCATTTTATGTTTTCTTCTTCCTTTAATTGTTTTTGGTTTTCTATGGTTTATGTGCCTTCCATTTCCTTTTTGTTTTGAATCATCCATCATCTTCTTCTCTTGAGCTTTGTGAAAGGAACCTTCACATCTAGATAGCATGCTATCTTAATGTCCAGTGGGGATTTCACTTAGCTTTCTTAATCAACTCATACCATATTCAACAATCTTAAAAAGGAACAAGATAATCCTTCATCACAAACATATAGAGTTGTTGTCCTCCTCCCATGGTTCTCCTAAACTCTAGTACAAAAGTGTTTAAACTATCCAAAATTGAACTAGAAAAACAACATAAAAATAACAGAGAAATATTGTTTTTATAGAAATTAACACATAACTCTAGCTCCAAAAGTGTTGGTCAAATCTTGATGTTTCCTCCATAGGTGGGTTTTCTCCAAGCTTGAGCCTCAGGTCTTATGGTCAACAATGGAGCTTTCCTTCCTTGGAGGCTTTCCTATGAAGCTTAACTACCATTTCTAGTGCTTGAGATTTCTTTACAATGAAGGTTTCTTCATTGAGGCTTAGTGTTAACATTGTTGCTCAGCCGCAAGGCTCACATTTGAATCTTTACTCAACCGCTTTCAGTGTTCAACATCAGCTTTGGGGCTCGGCGTTATATGCCTTAATACCTTTGAAAATATCCGCAAAAATATCACAAACACATCAGTTTTCAATTTTCTTACTTCTCTACTTCTCATTTTGTGATTTAAAGTAAAAATGGCTTGTTTTTCCCAAGAACTATATTTAATTCATACATGATAACTGTCTCCCTAAACTATAACATAAAATTAGAATTGGTCCCTGCTTGAAAATTTGATTATGTTTGGTTCCCTAACTTTAGAAGGCCATGGATTTAGTCTCCCCTAAAACTCTAAATCAACACTAGGCTTCAACTGGTGTCCACTTATTGCTTTTTGCATCCGCTTTTTTTCGATGCTATTCTTCAACATTCTTGTAAGTGATTTCTCTTCTTTGGTTATTTTCTTTTTAATTAAAAACTTTTATTATATTTTCTTAAAAAAATAGAAAACATAAGAACGAATGAGTAAAATTTAATATATATATATATATATATATATATATATATAATTGCATTTTTAGTTATATATTAACTTCAACTTAACACAAATATCTAATTGTAAATATGGATTAAATTGAAATTGTAAATATTCGAGGTTGTAGGATAAAAAATCGCTTATAAAAAGAAGTTGTAGTTCTATGTGCCAATTGTAAATAGTTGATCTTTATACTATTGAAATACAATTATCAAATTTATGATGTTCTATGAATTTAACTTGTAGTATTCAGGTCAACCGGGAAGCTATGAGTGTGAATATTATGTGGTCAGGCACATGCATAGAATTATATTTGCAAACATTGTTGACTCAAAGATTAAGTATTAAGTATTTAGTATTCAAAGATTGTTGACTCAAACTGTTTATTGTGTAAATTTTCAATAACGCGTAAAAGTCTTAAAGGAAGACGATGTTAGGTATTTTGTTAGTTTTAATGTAAATATTATATGTATAATCATTAGGTTAGGATTATATATTTGATGTAAATATTAGATTGAATTTCATGTAAATATTAGGTTAGGATTACATTACAACTTTGAAAGAAAATATACATTTGTAGTTGTTCGGGATAATTATATGCAGGTTATGTATATGGTAAGGAGCACAAACGAATTTGTTATTTTAAAAAAAGTCACTTTTTATATTGGTTACACTAAAAAAAATGATATCTAGTGGTTGTTATTTTGCGGAGGTTATAAAAAACCCCACAAATTAGCATAAGCTTATAAAAAACCTTTATAAATTAACATAATTTAGGATGGTCTAGTAAATTGTCTAAAATGATAATAATAGTGACATTTTTGTATTCTATTTGTAGTGTTAAGGCCTCAACCAGTATAAAAAGTGCCTTTTTTTATATCAGTTAAGGCCACAATGGACATTTTCTATATTGATTATGGCCTTAACCGATATAAAAAAAGACACTTTTATATACCGATTATGACCTAAAGTGATATAAAAAGTCACTTTTATTACATAATTTTTCTTTTCCTAATGGATTTTTTATACTAATTTCAAAACTGGTATAGAAAATGAACATTCTTTATCGCCTATATTTATACTGAATCTGGAATCGATATAGAAAATCTTTTTTAACCGACATAAACAAATTTCCCTGGACTAGGTTAGAAAAAAAAAACAAAGGAACCTAATTGCTCTTCCTTCTATGGACTAACAAAACTCACTAGCTCTTTTTCTCTCTCTCATTTCCCATGGAGAATTGAACCCTATCTCAAAGTAACAAACAAGCAAGGTTATCTTTTGCTTTTTCCCTTCTAGTAAATATTCGTTTTTTTTTTTAACTCGTCTTTCTTATTTAAAAGATGATGGGGGCAAGAGTATCCTTCTTTTGATATTGGTTTCATTCATATTCCATCACTCTTCTCTATAAGAAATTCTAGATCTGCTTTATAAGAAGGCATATATAGCAGCAAGGTTCTCACCAAGAGCAAGAAAAGAGGTTAATCAATTCAGTGTGTTGATAGGTAAAAGACTTCTACAGAAGAACCTTTCATAGAATTGAACAAGGTGGATCGAAGGCATGGAAAGAGGCCTCTCCCTTCTGATCATGCATCAAGGGAGAATAGGGAAGGTTTCAACTTCCCTAGCCAACAAGGGGAGGAAGAACCTTCTTCATTCCCCTTTGTTCAACATCCAATCAATACTGCAGATGATAGCACCCCTTCTACATATGGCCAAATACCCACTTCTACCTTGATTGAGACACAGGACCCATCTCAGCACCCTTTAAATCAAGGTAAAAAATTTGCCAGGTTCATGCACTATCTTTATATTTTTCAATTTATATATTCATCTATGTCATACTATGCAACCCTATTTGTCAAAGATTTCACCAGGATCACTTTCTGTTCTCCTTTTTCAACTCCACACATATCTATATAGAAGTAGATTCTACAGAGATCTACTTATTTAAATGGGGTTTCAAAATATTTATGATTTTTTTTTTTGGCATCACTAGCACGAGTGCAATTTCCAAATCTGAATTGAAAAACAGAAAAAGAAAAATGAGGACATGTATGTCTTCTCTTTTTCTAAAAGGGTTGTTGGTTTGATGCACATGTAAAATATGTGTTTTAAACTTGCAAAGATAAACCAGTTGAAATGACACTCTCTAACACTCTCTTTATGTATCGATCTTGATCCCTTGAATGTTATTCTACAAGGTTGGTGTGGTGTGTATGTTGTTATAATGATTGTGGGGACAAAGAGTTAGGTATTTTCAGTGAGCAATATTTTCCATTGGTGCTTTAATTTGTTAGGGTGGCTGTGTTTTGGTAAATGAGAAATTGGACGAAACGAAAAGAAAAGTGTGTGTGTGTGCCTAACCAAAGCATTGTTGTGCAATAATTGAAAGGGAGAAAAAGACACTATCGTGGAGTTCGGCAGAGACCGTGGGGGAAATGGGCTGCCGAAATCCGCGACCCTAAAAAGGCTGCTAGAGTGTGGCTTGGCACGTTTGACACGGCAGAGGCTGCAGCTGCTGCTTATGATGCTGCTGCTTTGAAGTTCAAAGGATCCAAAGCAAAGCTCAATTTCCCTGAACACCTTCTTCTTGCTTCAATACCACCTTCTTCACCTTCATCTTCACCTTCACCTCAAACTATTAACACCAATAACAGTTATTATGCTTCTTTTTCTTCACCTCTTGCACCTCATGCACCAACACCATCACCACCACCACCACTTTATCAACCACAACCCTTACCATCACAGGAAGAAGCGTTTCCAAACCTAATGCAGTACGCACAGCTTCTTTGGAGTAGGGACGATGATGATCTACAACGTGTTGCTTCAGGCCTTCACCATGACTCTTTCTACGATTCCAGTTCTTCAACTTTGTTCTCTTCCTCCTCCACTTCTTCTGTTGTGACTGAATCTGATCAACGGATTGGAGGTGACACCAGTGGCTTCAAGGATTCTTGCTTTTCTAGAGGGAGTGATTTTCATGCCAAGAATTGAACACAATGCTGTGCTGTGTGTTCAAAACCTAGCTGCTTTTTCTGTCTATTGGTTTCATAATTCAAATAATGGTTCTTTTACTTCAGGTAAACTCACATTTTCACATCAGAAGTGTCAGTAAAGGAGTCATATATATGTTTCTGATATTATATTATATTATATTATATATGTTCTTACAAACCATGGTTGGTAAATTGATTAGTGTGTGTTTTTAAGTTTATCTGTTACAGGCATAATTATTATCATGTTTCTGACCAGATAACTATATGTATAACTATTTCAATTATAAAACTTGGTTTTTCAGTTATTTATTAGATATGATACTTATATAATAATTTCTACAACATTAGTTTTCTGTTTATATACTCACATAGAAATTGACACCTAAAGAAGAAATAATAATATAAAAGTATATTGTATGAATTTCTGTAAAACATATATTTCTCTTCCTTTTTTAGGCCAATGGTTATAAAATTAATGGAAAAGTATTCACACTGAAATTATAGAGAAAAAAGAAACACTGATATCATTAGTTGTTGTATTAAAAAATGAGTTAAATGTGTTTTTTGTCCTTAAGTTTGAGTAAATTTTGAAATTGGTTTCTCTTCAAAATTTTATACCAATTTATTCGTTCATCTTTTGAAATATGTAAATTTAGTTTTTCTTACCAAATTTTATTATATTTATTTGACATTTTAAACGTATTTTATGATAATATTTGAGTTAATATTGAAACAAAAATGTGTCAAACAGTGTAAACAATTCAAATACTATCATGAAATGCACTTGAAATGTCAGATAAACTTAACAAAATTTGGTTAAAATGACTGAATTCACGTATTTTTAAAGATGAATGACTAAATTAGTCAAAATTTTTGAAGAGATACTAATTCTAAATTTCATTGAAATTTGAGAGATCAAAAGCATATTTAACCCTTAAAAAATGTTTGTCGTTTAAAATAAGTTCACTGATCTATACAAATTGATTATATGGATTATCATCATAAAACTTCATTTTTTATAAACAAAAAACATTATTAAAAGAGTTAAAATGTGTAGTTAATCAAGTATTTGAGTATGATATCAATAAGTTTTTTGAGAAAAATAATTGAAATGATATGAGTGGATATATATATATATATATATATATATATATATATATACATACGTGTGTGTGCAATGAATTTTTTTTGTCATACTTGGAATCGTAAATATTATAATTATTTATTCATGAATTTCTTTGTATTGTTTGCAGCCATATATCCCTGGGCATGATCCAACTATACATATAAAATTTCAAAATGAAAGAAAAAAAAAAGAAAGAAAACACGCAAATAAAGACTGTGAAAGGCCAAAACGAAAGTGACTCAATCTTTTGATAAATTTTACGCACACCTTTTTCAATATGAGTATTGCGTACATATGTATCATATAAATAAGATTCAAATAAATTGATTTCATTCAATAGTAATATATATATATATATATATATATATATATATATCTATATATTAATATTATGATATATTTAATTTCTGTATGTGTGTGTTTTACGATTCTCTCAGCAATGTAGAACAAAAATTGGGTATGTTTAATTATGATATATTTAATTTAAATTAATTACGTGTTGATATGTCTTTACTTTTTCATCTCACACACTTTCTCATTTTGAAAGAATCAAATTTAAAGCTTACGTACTTTATTCAAATTCTTCACGATATCATGATAATTAGGTGATGAAAATGAAATTTTACAATAAAAATGAGATTCTTTTTCAAAGAGCTGTAATAGTTAAGTAAAATATTAAAAAATAAAGATATCAATCCCGATTATTGTGGCATTATACTTTTATTTTTACATCCTTTAGGAAAAATAGTTCTGTTTATCGAGACACGGCTCCTTTCAATTAGCAGCCTTTAATTTTGATCCAAAATTAATTCAGATTCATTACAAAGAAAACACATGGAGGTGAGTGACTTGGTGCATTGAATATTGTTTTTATCTAAATTTAGTTTATAGCACACGTTTATTAATAGTTTCGATTACTTGTTACGATTTCATCCCACATTGTTGGTAATGATTGTTGAGAGAAAAGTTAGGTGTTTGGCCTGTTCAACAAAATCAATCGTGTGATATCATTGGGGCAGGTAAGGTATGGGTAGTAGCTCTCTCGTACCTTACCTGCTGGATAAACATATATTCGTCGGGATATTCATTGTGTGGGTATCCACTTATTTTCTTTATATCCACGGGTATTTGCAAAATTATTTGAAAAATAAATATTTAATCATAAATTCAAATAAAATAAAATACATCACTGTCATAAATTTTAAATAAAGTTCAAATAAACTCAAGTTGATACAAGTCCAAATAATTGTAAAAGTAAATATAAAATGACGTTCAACACAATGGAAATTCTTTAATTAGTGCTTTGATCAACAAATTCACTTTCTCCGATTAGTTCCTGAAAAATAAACAAAATAACCAAATAATAAACCTCAATCGTCACATGCCAAGTATTCTTATTATGATTCCATCATTTGACAACAAGCATACCATAAACGTCATTGTCTATATAAGGTTTGATATATATGTCCAATTTCAAAGAAAGGAAAGAGAAGAATGTCATGGGGGTGTAAGTTTAGCAGGTACAGTATCCATGGACAGAGGCGGAACTACCTTAGGACAAAGGGGAGCCATGACCCCCCAGTTTTTTTATAATTATATAATTTATTATATAATTTTAAATATATATTTTAAAAATTTAATGTTTTTAATATTATATATATATATATATATATATATGATATTCTAATTTTTTTTATATATTTATATTAATATATTAGAATTTTTTTTATTATCCAAATTTATTTTTTAATTTGACCTTTTGAATATTTTTTAAATAAAAATAATTATTTTCTTAATATTATTTTTAAACTATCATTTATTTAATTTAACCATCTTTTTATTTAATAATTTTTTTAACTTAAAATTAATTATAGTAAAATTATAAAAATTATTTATATTTAATTTTAATAATTATAATAATAACAATAATTATAATTTTATTATTTTTTATTGTCTTAAAAATAAATATATTATTTTTACTAGTTTATATAAAAGATTTAGGATTACTCTTTTGATTTTTATTTTAGTTTAAAAAATATCAAATTGGTCCTCTAATCCTTTTTTTTTTAGTTTCAATTTGATCATGATTTTTGAAAAAAATAATGCTTCTTGGTCTTCTTTTTTTTGTTAAATTTCTTAAATTGGATTGTGATTTTTTCATAAAAGTTAAAGTTGTGAATAATGATGGTTTTCTTTGTTGATGTAATTGACATAAAATCTAGTGTCAATTTTGATGAAATATCCTTACTTCGTTTCAAGAAATTTAACGAAAATGATCAAATTACATTAATTTTTAAAAAATCGAAACAAATTTGAGACTAAAAGACTAGATAACCAATATGATATTTTTGAATGAAAAACTGGACGAAAAGAATAATTCAACCAAAATTTTGGCACTCTCAAAGTATTAGCCAAAGATCCGCCATTGTCCACGGGTACGGATACTATGATACCCGTACTCGTCCCGTTAACATGCGGGTATCAAAAATACTTGTACCCGCTGGTAGTGGGTATCCATTTTTAATATCCATTTTCCACCCGTTGCGAGTTTTATTCGCAGATACCCACGGATACGGATTTTTTTGACATCTCTAGTGATGTCTACCTCTAATAAACTGGACTTTTGGAAATGTAATTTCTACAACTGTTATCCTATTAAGGATATTGTGGAGCTTCAAAGCTTCCTTAGATATTTTTTCCTTAAAAAATATTGTATTTGATATAAATTTCATTATAAACTCTTTTAATTTAATCTTTTTGACTCAGAATATTTCATACAATATTTTTTTAATCAAGTTTCAAATAATTAATATCAAAATATTCGACTTGTAATTTCTTAAATATTAAGAAGAGACTCTTCTAATTGAAAGATTGGTATCATATTTTAAAATAGGTGAAAAGTTAAGTCAGTGTTACTTCCTTCTAACTTAAATAATCTATTATTATTTTATTCTTCATAATTATATTTGAAAATAAAAAAATAGGACTAAAAATTTAACTATCAAAATCTATTTATTAACAGACATAATTACTAAAAGAAAAATCTATGACAATTAAGTAACAATTAAAAATGTGTTATGAAAGAATATAACAGTTATCTTCTTCTTCTATGTTCATACCAAAATTATTATATAACCAAAAGACTCATGAGATAAAAAAAATATGAATACAATATTTCACCATCAAGTGGGAAAAGAAAGAAGAAGAGGTGAACACAAAAAGTAAGTAACTTAAAAGAAAAGAAAAAAGAAAAAAAAATCTTAGTAAATTTTTTATTGTTTATTGTATTTAATTTTATGTTTTACCATTTATTAATATTAAATTATTCACTTTATTAATCCGTATAATTTAATTATCACAAAGTTCTATGTTATCACAAAAAATCTATTATACATAGGTAAAAATTTTAAAATTTGTGTATGGGGAAGCGGGCCATGGTCCCCTTGAATCCTAATGAAGATCTGTCCTTGAAAATATCAATGATACATAAGCTTAATCTACATGAGGAATTGATACCACCTTTCGTATTGTTATTCATCAAAGGGACAAGCTTACCTGAATCCTATGTCAGGAAAATTTTCAATACAGGAACCATAAAGTACTTGTATGAGCTGCTCACCAAGACTAACCATCGGCTCTAATACCACTAATGAGTTTTTAGGATCATCAAGGAAGAAAAAATAATACCAATGATACCTGAGCTCAATCCATATAAGGGATTATCCTCACCTTCAACCCAAATTTTAAGACAATAGATGTATGAGTCTTCTACCTTATATAGTGCTAAACTTTCTCATTTCTATCTAATGTAGATTGATATTTGGATTAGTAAATAGTTGATGAGTTTCTTTTAGCATAATAAGATATTTTGACTAATCACAGCCAAGGTACCCTTTCACGTACATGGCCCAACCGGATACATGTCAACCTTGTTGGACGACATGTACTCGAACCATACCAACAAGTCAAGTCAGCATAACTATCATCCAAAGAAGGTAAATCACAAGTTAATTAACTTAGTCTGATTAGTAGGTAATTAGGTCAACTAAACCAAAACCCAACTAGGTAAGACCCATGAATCCTAGTATAAGAGGTACATTTTACGAAGTACACATTTACGTTTTTCTCTGACATTGATTCCCTAACACCTTAAACTAACTTTGACATCTAAGTGTCTTTTGCAGGCACCCCCTTCTGTTTTGTAACTTTAGTAGACGAGTCCCCTTTGGAGTCGAGTTCGTGGACACATGAAGTTGTTTAGGAGACTTTATAGAGTATACTTCAACCTCATAAGAACACTCATCGTGGGGCCGACATATATTTTGTAAAGAGGAAGTTGTGAAGATTCGAAGATTTAGGAGATAGTGTCCACCAGGAGAAAAATAGTGGAAGCAAGAGGAGTTGGACCCTTCATTGACTTGGTCGCTACACTAGAAGCCTATACAAAAATGCAACAGGAGTTCCTTGACTATACAAAACGCTGAAGAGATTGAGGCCTTAAAGGATGAAAATGCAAGATTGAAGAGGAGGATCAAGATCGAGAACCAGGTAAGGGAAAGGAGTTAACTGTCTACGTGGGGTCGAGGATCCTATCCAAGGGAACAACCCCTAATGAAACGAGGAGGAAAGTGAATACAACTCAATCCCAGGATTAGGGGTGTGACCAACAATTCATCAGCAACAAGAAACAGTTGTAGGCATCCTTTCATTGACTGCATCACCAAAACTCATCTTCCCAAATAATGAAAGCCCCATAGTTTGTTATGACGACACCTTAGACCAAATTATCATATCAATTTCTGAAGAAAAATATATTATCATTCTTTACTTTTGGAACTAAACATATGATGTAATATTTGGATTTTTGTTCTCATATGAGGTTTGACAACGTTTTAATTTGTCGGGTGTTCGCTTGAGACTTACAATTGTCAATATACCTATTTTTTTAAGTTTAATATTAAAAAATAATTTATCATAATTAAATCAAAAATTCAAAGACACAATTACTAAAAAAAGACTTATGATAATTAAGCCAATTAAAAACGGTTATAAAAAATGTGTACAATATGTGATCAACCCAAAAGACAATAAGAAAGAAAATCAAACATATCTTATTAAATATTTGTATTCTTTAGTATACTTTATTTTATATTTTATTATTTATTAACATTAAATATTGTGTTATAAGAACTAAAAATATATCTAATTTAATTTTCATCAATTATCAATATATACACTACATATAATTTAAATTTTTTTAAAAATTTTAGTTTTAAATATACAAATATATTAATTTTAAAAATTTCAAAAAATGTTATGGGAGCCATGGCCCCCTCGAGTCCCTTAAAAGATCCATCATTGCTTCCAACATCTTTGAGAGCTTGCCATAGTCTCGGTGGTTGATGCTTGAGTGACTAGACGTCACTTGAGTGCCTTTAAAGGTAAGTGTAATACTCTCTCATTTTATCTTCTAACTCCACTAGGGCAAAAATAACTTTTCGTGACGTTTTATTATATAGGTTATTATCCACCCAAATAATAAGTGATGTAATACAGAGTTGTAAATATTATAAGACTTTCTATGCCGGTTACCACTAGACCCAAAATAGAAAATGGGTGTGGTAACAATTTCTTAATAAAGTAAAAGACTTTCTACGCTGGTTATATCTAGAACCGACATAAAAAATTGGAACAACAACAATTTTATAATAAATGAGAAGACTTTCTATGCTGGTTAGACCTATAACTGGCATAGAAAGTGGGAGGGCAACATTTTTATAATATATTATAACAAAAAATTCCTTTAGTCTTTCATAGTTCACTCTCTCACCATTTCGAAAAATTTTCCCTTTTTATTTTTTTTCCTTCTTGCCATGACCAACCTAATTAAGAATTAAATCTCTGACGAAGCCCTTAACCCTAGCATCATCGAACAATGCCAATCAAAGGACCTATCACCACCGCACAAGTCACCACCTACCATTTTCCAATCTCCCTAAACTGAAACCCTAACCCTACCCAATCTCGATCCTCAATTTTCCAACCCTAACCAAGATCATGATTCTATGATGTGTGACCCGATTCCTATAGTCACCTTTACGATACAGAGCCTAATGATCAAAGCCCAATGCCCGTGACGCCACCACCGGAGGAGGCGGTACCACCACACGACACTCAGCCAAGAAGAAGAAAGTGGGTAACAAGAGGACCATGAAGGAGAGAAAATGTAACATCGTAGTCGGGTATTATTATTTAAATAAATAAAATTAGAAATAATAATAGCTCGGCAAATTAATAGATACTCTTTCCTAAAGCGCGGGAAAATCTAAAATTTATTAAATTCACCATAATTCAAAATTTAAACTAAATGTTAATGATTTTGATTCTCATCATATGTTCTCAATTGTTTGTGGCTTTACCATTGTTCTCTTCTTGTTAAATGTGTTGTGCCTTCTACATGATCTCATTCATCTTCCATTTTGGAGTACTTTCTTGATATCAGATGCGATTTCTCCTTCATGAGGATTACATTAGTGGATTGTTCTTAATGCTTCATTTGATGTTTCCTATTGTGGCATAAATTTTTGTAACATAATGCTTTTGGGACCGCATAAGTTGCATAATGTTGGTAGACGAAATACACGACTTTTAACTTAGCAAGAGTGACCAACATGTCTTTCAAGCAACAAAAAACGCAATTCATCTTTTCAATGATGAATTATAATTATCATTTCTTGTCCTCTCCCATTATAATGGAAAATCCTAAAAGCTTACCTAGATTGGAAGGAAGCAAACGAAATATATTTGAAGCATTAAGTTTTAGATCAAGATATCTGGAAGAAAGAAAGAACGAAACTTCTTAGTTTCATTAAAAACCCTTTATTTTCCATACGTGGTTTAATAAAGATCAATTATTGTGCTTTGATGGAAACGGGACAGAACTAACTAGTGAACAAAAAGGTAAAAAATGCTACTTATTTAAATAATGAAAAAAAAGAACTAAGTGAGTGAACGGACACATGTGGAACCCTCAATGAGCTTCTTACTTTGTGGCTTGCCAAATAAAAGCTAAACCACAAAAAGAAGAAGTACTTCAACTCCACTGTGTGGCCCCTAAAATTTTGAGTTGAATATTTGAAATTGTTTTTAGTATTTGAAAAAAAAAATGCCTTTTGTTTTTCAAAATTTAAAAAGTATAACTTATAATTTTATAAAAATTAACTTTTTTTTCAAACATAAATAATCTAAGAGCTATTCTACCATATATTTTATATCAGCTTATAGTACAAAGAAAAGATTGAGTAATATGGTGGCTGATAGTGGCAGCAGAAACCTGTCTGACGTTGAACTCCGATGCATAAGCGTGGGATTGAGGGCACTAAGCGACATGCATGCGACTTCAGAAGTGCAATAATTAATAAGCTATGTACTAGAATCTGATTCATTGCTGAAAATGAATGCTAGCTACGTTATCTGCTTTCGGCTCCATCATCGTCAATTTTTGCGGCTATCATGTTATTCTCTTTTCCCTTTGTCTCCTCCACTTTCTTACACCGTTTTTCCTTCCATACCATCTAATATTCACAAATTTAATTAACTCAACTTACAAAATTTATAACAGTGGATATATTTTGTGGTCACTAAATTTTAAACCGATATAATTTGGTTCTCAAATGAATAAATATAGTTATTTAATTAAATTGTGTTAAATCTGTTTGATGTGTCAAGTGATGTTTTGAAATAACATTTAAATTGTTTATACTGTTTGATACACTTTAGTTCAAATATCAGTGTAAAACACCGTTTGACATGTTAATAAAATAAAAATTTTTGAATTAAAAATGATTATATTTATTCATTTTTAAAGTTTAAAGACCAAACTATATCATAATTTCGAAGAGAGACAAATTTTAATTATTATGTTAAGGATTGAAAACATATTTAATCTTATATTCATTTATACAATATAAATCGATCATATTAGATGTTATTAGATGAAGTAGAATACAAATTCTTACAAAAGTATGTGTATCTTTGTGTGACTGGATATTTATAAATGATGTAATAGTAATTAGATTACATTATAAAAAAAAAAACTAAAAGTTCTAATACCATATTAAAAATATTAATAAATAAATATTAAATTTAACTCAATTTGATGATATAAAATTAATTTATAAAATGAATTTTATATATATTTATATATTATAAATTAATTTTACCTCTGATCTATGTAAAATATTTTACATTATATTTTCCTTCTCTTTCTTGTCACCAACAAAGGGATTATTTTATTAAGTTTTACTATTCATTTCTCATAGCCAGCATTCGAGGTTCATGAGGGTGAAAAGTTTAGAAGAATTCTCGGTTTGGTCCTGAGATGGGAAAGCTTGTTGAAGAAATCTTGAACGGATACTCATGACCTAGATGTTTTGTTGGACTCCATTTTATATAATAAAGAAGTGCCTTTAATTAATCCTCGTTTAATAAAAGATTTAATCAAGTCTCTCTCAATTTTAAACATGTAAAAGTATAGTCCTTTCATGCTTTAGTCCATTTTTAAAATTGTAAGATTATGCCATTTTTGTTTGTTAAAATTTTATTATGTGTAAACTAAAATCATGAGTTTTTTTTTTTTTTACTTATTTAATAAATAATGATGATGTCATATCAAATCATCATATACTATTAAGAAAATTAAAAAGCTTAATTAATTTTTTATATTAATAATGAGAAAAAATAAAATATATAAATACATAATGAAACTAACACACTAAGTAAATCATTTGTGATGTTACCAACTCACTGGACCCTAAATTATGTACATTTACAAGTGTATAAATTTAAGGCTCCTAAAACAAAAGTAAATGTAAATATAAATATTCACGTAATGAGGAATTTAATTAAAACACATTAATAATGTAAATTTTTATTTATTTTTTTAATTATTTTGATTTTTTTGTTTTATTCTCGAAATATTTAATAAAGTCTCTCGATTTAAAAGTGGTAAAAATATAACCCTTTTTTTGAAGGTTCAATTAATTCTTAAAATTGAAACAAAGTGATATTTTTGTTTGTTAGAATTGACGTGATTAGTCTTCTTATAAACTGTGACCAGGTGTTGCACAAAAAATATATATTATGTATAAACTAAAATTGTTCATTTTCGTTTTCTAATGATTTTCTACTTATTAAATAGACAGTGATGACATTTTACCTTTTTAAAATTAAAAAAATTATTAAACTTTTTTATTAATAATTAAATTGAATAAAATAAGTAAATATGAAACGAAAATAATAAGTAAAGTCATTTTTTTTTTTATTTTGCTACCTCATTAAACACATATCATTTTAGTTTTAAACACATACAAAAACATTTGAAACGTTTTAAAATGGTTTAATTATTCGGATGGTACCCACCACTTTGGTACAGATGTGTCAATCTGGTACCCGCTTTTAAACAAGTGTTAGTTGCATCCCAACTTTTGAAAAAATGTTTCAATTAAGTATCTTTCAGACGGAGTTGACTAACGTCGTTAATGACGTACCACGTGTTAGTTTGTGGGTTTTTTTTGTTTTTTTTATTTTTTTGATTTTTTTTGATTTTTTTTGATTTTTTGAAAAAAATAAAATGCCACTTGTCAGGTCCCTGTGTGTGACACGTGGCATTGTTAGTGTCACGTGGCATTGCAATGCCACGTGTCAATGTCACTATCATATGTCATTGTGTTGATTTCGATATAGTTTCCATATATGTCTTTTTGTTTCAATTTAGTACCTATTTATGTGTATCTGATTCAATTTTGACCTAATTTTTTTTAATAATTAAAATTCATTTTTTATAAAATTAAAAGTAATTAAGTATAAAATTTTTACAAAAATTAAGTATTTGATATTTATATTAAAATTTTGTGGTAAAATTCATTTTATTAAGTCATTTTTAATAAAAAAATTTAATATAACATTCATACAAATAGAAATTTTGGTTTAAAATTAGTAAGAGACAATATTGTTATATTTTGGAAAAAATAATAATTAACAAAACATGAGTACTTAATAAAAAAGTAATTAATAAAGTAATATGTTAAAATGTCATTTTTAATAAAAAAATATTAGTAAAACATTTATACAAATAATAAATTTGGTCTGAAATTAAGGAAACAATATAAATATTAGTTCTTAATTTTGTAAACATATTTATACTTAATTAGTTTTAATCTTATAAAAAATGGATTACAAAAATATTTTAATTATTACAAAAATTGGGACTAAATTGAATCAGATACACATAAGTATGTACTTTACTAAATTGAAACAAAAAGACATATATAGGGACTAAATCGAAATCAACACAATGACATCTGATAGTGACACTGACACTTGGCATTGCAATGTCATGTGGTACTGACAATGTCACGTGTCACACAAGGGACTTGACACGTGGCATTTTTTTTTTTTTCAAAAAATTAAAAAAAATTAAAAAAACCACAGACTGACTAGTGGCACATCGTTAACGATGTTAGTCAACTATGTCTGAAAGGGACCTAATTGAAGCACTTTTTCAAAAATTGGGATGCAGTTGACACTTTTTTAAAGGTGGGTACCATATTGACATACCTATTGACATACCTGTACCAAAGTGGGTACCATCCGAGTAATTAAACCTTTCAAAATTTACTAAATTTATCGTTCAAACAACACACTTTCTGTTCCAACTACAGTAAACACTCGCTTAATTGGGATACACACACTTATGAAATTTTAAGAGTTGTATTACAATATGAAATATTATGGATCACATAATTACGACATGGAATATTATGAGTGTTGAAAATTTGTAGAGATTATAAAAATATGAGAGATATAAGATATATGATAAGAGATATCTTACAAAAAGAACTTATTATTTTATTTTATTCATATACTTTATATATATATATATATATATATATATACTCAGATAAATAATTTTGTGACTTTATTTTCAAAAAAAATTACATAAAGTCATTTGAGTTTTAAATCTCTTACATTTTATTTTATATATATATATATATATATATATATATATATATATATATATATATATATATATATATAAAATGTAATAGAATACAAACTCAAATGACTTTATATAAATTTTTTTGAAAATAAAGTCACAACATTATTTATCTGAGAAATCTTCCTTTTCAAATGTGAATTTAGACGGGATGCGGACTTAAACGAGTGTTTAGTGTATTATTTGTAGAGTGGGTCAAAAAATTTATTTGAATCTATTGCAAAACATCTCTTTACTGATATATGTTTTTCCTTCTCTTACTTCTTTTAATGATTTTTTTATTTAAATATAACAGACTTTTTGTTCTTGAGTTTGTTGGAATGGTCCAAAAGTAGGGGTGACAAAACAGGCCAGTCCGACCCGTTTTGGCATGGCCTGCCAAAAATTAGAGCTGTCAAAATGGGTCGCCCAGCCCGACCCCACTCGACCCACCACGAGTTGGCCACTTAGTGGACCAACCCAACCCGGCTTACTTATAAACGAGCCGAAAAACTTCGAACCCGACCCGACCCACCACGGATTGGTGGGTTAAACGGGTCGGCTCACTAGACCACTTAATTAAAATAAAATATAATTTTTTTTCTTAAGTCATAAATTATAATTCGGATTAAAATTTAAATAAACTTCAATATAATCTAAGTACAATCCAAAATGATGTTAAACACCAATACAAACCAAAACTAAAAAAAATTACTATCTAAGATTAAAGCATTCTTGTTACTTATCCAACTATAATATTAGAGTCTTGAATGGATAAATCCACAACATTTTCATATCTTGAAGCATCTTCTTTATCCCCATCCATTTGGAGTTGAAGCTAGGTTTCCATTTGCCAACCCACTAATGTGTTTGGTTAAAATAAAATAGCCTAACATTGCAAAGCCCAACATAATGTGTGTGACCATACGGGTTGGTGGGCCAACCCGGCTCACCACGAGTTCAACCAATTGAGCCGGGTTCTTGGTGGGTAGGGTCAAAAATTGACCCGTACTGACATTTGTAAAAAAAATTCAACCCAACCCAGCCCAAACATGTGGTGGGCCGGGCTGGCCCACAAGTTCTGACCCACTTTGACGGCTCTACCAAAAACGGGCCAAGTCGGGTTGGTCCACCACTAGCAAATGGGTTGGATACTGTAACCCGTCCTGCCTCAGGACGGGTTGACGGGCTGGGTCGCCACTTTTTTTTAATTTTCTTTTAACTTTTTTTAAATTTTTGTTTATAAATTATATATATATATATATATATTTGTTTATATAATATAAAAAATTATATTTTTAATTATTTTTAATTCTAAACATAGGGGTTGGCAAGCTAGGCTGACCGAACTATAGCGGGTTAGCAAGTTGAAAACTCCACCCCGACTCATTCTTTTCTTGGTAAGTTGGCGGATTGACTTGGCGGGCCTGACCCACTTCCTATCCAAAAGTTTATCCAGATCTACTACAAAATATCTCTTTAATAGTGATAAATATTTTTTTCTTTTCTTATTTCTTTTAATGACTTTCCTACTTATATAAAGAATGTTTTCTTTGATATCTTCTATTATGTATTTATAGAACGATACTATTTTTTACATAATAAGGATGTATGTAACTTCTTCAAAATGTTATCTTTGAAAAGTGATTGAAGGACCATAAGTTAAAAGTAAGAGAATTAATTTTAACATGTATAAAATAATTATGATAACTTTAATATATTTATAATATAATAATTATCTTATTAGAAACTTATGTATTAAAGTTATTTTATAAATTGCATGAGTCAATATTAAATTAAAAATAATCTAACATTCCTCCACATGATCATATAATGATTTAGAGATTAAAGAATAAACTTAATGTTTACACTATATATATATATATATATATATATATATATATATATATATATATATATATATTTTTGAACTTATCAAGTTATTATCCTTTGTTTAATTATGTCAGAAAGATGTATCGGGATATGGATTTCCTTGAGTCCACACATCCAACAAAATCTGAATTTGAATAGTCAGTCACTTCAAAGTGATATGACCTTTTACATGTAATCCTTTGTGTCTTGCAAATGCATAAGAACTCTCTTTGCAAATTTCCTGTTTTATATTCCAGGATTCCTTTAATATTGATCCAACCTTGCTATGGCAAAACTAATTTCTGATCGAATACATGTTTGAGCATACTTTAAACTCTCAATTACTGGATGCCCAAGGAAGAGATCTCATTTCATTCCAAATAAATTTTGAGACATTGCATTTGATTAAATTGGACACTTTTTGTATCGGAGCAATGTCGTCCTTCTTTTTAATTGGAACTAAATTTATTATTTACATAAATATTGATATTTGATTTAAAGTTGACTTTTTATTAAATATTTCTGGAATTATTTTTAAACCATTTAAATGGTTTGATTTCATTTAAATTAATTAGTTTTAATGTTATGAAAAAATATGGATTAATAATATATTTTAATTTTAAATACTTATTCTATTTTGTAAATGAAAGTTAAATTTATTCAATAAATATAATATACAATAATGTATATAATAAGGGACGTAAAAAAAATTCGTACTTGTCGCCGTCTGTGGGAATCGAACCCATGACCACATGGTTAAAAGCCATGCGCTCTACCAGCTGAGCTAAGACGGCTTGTTTTTTATAAATTTAGATTTTATTTTATCACGAAAAGTAATTATTAATTATTTACAATTTTGGAATTTCTCTTTAATTTTAAATTTTTTAAACTAATTATTTTCTTCTATATTTTTTTAGTTAAAGAATACTTAAATATGATGGGTTTTTCACCAATTTGGGTTAATTTGCTATTGAAAGTATGTTTCTAGGTCAAGTTTTAAAAAATTACGTTTAGGACTAAGTCATGCCTTGTTAGCGTGACTTCATTGTGAATAAGTTGTCACCACCATTGACAATTTTTGACATGTGGTGTTGAAGTCATGAGAGCACATGATGACTTTTGGGTAACTACCGAAGTCGTGGGATGAAATGCGACTTCCGTTCTGATTAAATATAATTAATTATACCCTTAATCAAAGTCGTGGAAGGTTTGGACAACTTTTGCTTAAGCTAAAGTTGTGCTTGGGTTGAGTGACTTCTTCCAAAAGCAAGCTTCTAAAGTCGCACAAGGGTTGAACGACATCTTCCAAAAATAAATTATATTGAAGTTGTGCAATGGTTTGACGATTTCTACAAAAATGACTTGTGCATATGAAGTTGTGAGAGCACATGACAACTTTTGTGTAACTATTGGAGTTGTTGGGATGAAAGACGACTTCCATTAAGATTAAATGAAATTATCATACCCTTAATCAAAGTCATAGAAGATTTAGGCGACTTCTGTTTAAGCTAATGTCATGTTTGGGTTGAGTGACTTCTTCCAAAAGCAAGTTTTTTAAAGTTGTACAAGGTAGATTGTCAAAATGGGTCACCTGGCCCAACCCACCACGAGTTGGCCACTTAGTGAGTCAATCCAATATGGCTCACTTATTAGCAAGCGAAAAAAATTCAAACCCGACCCAATCCATAACAGGTTGGTGGATTAAATAGGTTAGCTTACTGACTCACTTAATTAAAAGTAAATACAATTTTTTTATGCAGTCCAAAAAAATACTAAATTATAATTTTGATTAAAATATAAATAAACTTCAATACAATCAATCCTAAATGATATTAAACTCTGAATACAAACCAAAATCACAAAAATACAAATTACTATCTAACAACAAATTACAAACAACTCAACACTACCCAAATGCAAATTGCATAATAATAAAAAACACTTATGTGACCCTTTATCTGCGGGTTGGAACCAACCTGATTCACTACAAATTTAACCTGAATGAGTCAGATTTTTTGTGGGTTGGGTAAAAAATTAACTCGTACTAAAATTTGTAAAAAAATTTCAATCCAACAAGACATAAACATATAGTAGGCCAAGTTGACCCACGATTCTAACCCATTTTGATAGTTTAATATAATGGTTGATGACATCTTCCAAAAATAAATTACACTGAAATTGCAAAAATGAGTTATACTTAGTTACACTCAATTGTGCGATGATTTGGCAACTTCTTCAAAACTATTAAAATAAAAAATTATTTTACAAAATAAATTAAATAAATTTATAACATAAAGAAATTAAAAAAGTTGAAGTCGTATGATTCAAGTGTAACACCCCATTTAATTTATAAGCGAAATTAAATGTAGTGTCGCATGAAATAACATACAAGCGCAGCCCGAGAGTTTGAAACTAAGCTCCCAACGATCCATGGCACACCACGATGCCCAAAAGAAAACGGGATAAAGAGTTAACTAAAAGTATATAAATCTAAAACCATCTATTTCGTGGGTCGCAGCCCTAGATGAACTCATACAGAAAATATAAACTAGTCTAGGCGGAATCTCCATTTCCTTGCTGACCTCTGGAACCTCGCCCATCTGCTCCCATCAATTAAATTGATAATCATCGCAAGAAAGAAGAACCACATACAAGACAACCATACAATAAACAGGGTAAGCTAGAGCCAACAACATTTTTATCATACAGTCAAGATATATTTCTCACCATTCAATATCCAAACATCAACCAAGCATGTTATGACTCTCAATCAATACACTACGACTCGACTTGACTCATCCGGATACATATAACTTGGTCGGATTTAGCGGATGCTTGCACTTGTGGTGGATACCTCTGCTCACCCCCGAGCTGCTCACCCCCGAGCTATGTGTTACAAGTGTTACAATGAGTCAAATTTCCCTCACCACAAGGTTAGCCCTTGATGAATTTCAGGTCTCCTACTACTCTCACCACAGGAGTCAGTCCGCTCTAGGTGAGACTAACTGACTCCTCAGAGTGTCAGGATGCAACCTTACCTTAAATCCTTACCTAGCTATACAGATGGGGCACCACCATGAACACCCACTAACAGGGGCCATGGAATTACGTCCCGACCACTGAAGCGCGACCCTGAAAGTCTCACCTAGAGACCCCAAGGAATTATGCACTGACACAGACAAAATACAATCATACAATCAGATAATATTCGTTATGCAAAGTTACCCTCATTATATCAACCTTTAAAGTCGTTACCTTTAAATCTCCATATCCAACCCATTCCAACTTATCATAACCCATTCATGTACACAGAGTCCAACTCATCTCATTATCATGCCACTTTAACAACACCAATCTTATTTAGTTCACATGTCAATACTCATACCAAACCCATCATTTAAAATTCATGAATCGTGCTACGCATACATCGCACTCCATTATATACATGTCCCTCATCACAACATTTATACCCAACCAAAATAGATCATCCAGCAATAAACACACATCCAAACAAAGCGCTGTCTCGCTCAGACTGAGGGGTCTCGCTCAGGCGAGCTCCCCCTTCGCCTAGGCGAGGGCGCGAGAAGGGAGCAGAAGCACTCGCAGGATCTCGTTTAGGCGAGACCCATCTCGTTTGAGCGAGATGCTCGCTCGCTCAAAATCACAATGGGTCGCCTGGGCGACCATTCGTGGAAAAAGGGCTTAGGTGAGCCTCTGTTAATCTCGCCTAGGCGAGACCAGCTCGCTTGGGCGAGTTTATCAGTGTCCGCCACTATTTTCACCTGCAACAGATGCGAAGACATACCACAAGCAACAATCCCACTGTATCATACATCCATATCAACAGGCAAACACAAAAAACTCACCAACCACATAAAATAGCAGACTCGCACCAAACAAATAGGAGGGTTCTAGCTTCCCTTACCTGGAAATAAGCTAGCAAAACGACCTGACACGCCCTCGATATCGAACGCACGAGCACAACAGCTCAAGGAACGCACGGACGAGCTGAAAATATAGCGGAACAGAAGCATGATCTGGGTCACTTGGAACCCTAGCTGGGAAAAGAATGAAATGAACAATAGAGACGAGTTTGGGCTAGCCACAGTACTTACATGGAGTAGGAATCAACTTCGAACTAGCTTGAAGACGACAGGAACCTAACCCTAGCAGAGCGTATTTTTGGCGCACGGGGAAGATGACGGCTACGTTTCTGAAAGTGAAAGAGAGTGTGGAATTAGGACAACGTGAAAGGCTTTTATCTTATGGACCGACCTTTAGGCCCATTACTGTAGGGCAGCCCCTTAAAAGGGAGCAGAAAAATAAAAGGAGGCCTTACATCAAGTATTGCTTTATCATAAAAAAAAAATAATAAAAAAGTTATAATTAAGACATACGACTCCATTCTTTTTTATTCTGTAAATTTATTCATTTTATTTCATATAAACAAATTTCTGGTCTTTAAAAGTAAGATTTTTTTTTCAATACATATCATGTTATTTTAAATTTTTTATATAAATATATATTTTTTAAAAATTTTTCAATTTGATTAATTGGTTTTTAATTTCTTTTATGTCTTTTTAAAATTTTTTATAACTATATATTTAAATTTTGATATATTGCTTTATTAATTTAAAATTTTTATATATCTTTAATATTTTAATTTTTTTTTGAATAATTTGATTAGAAAGAATTTAAATATTTTATGTATTTTTAAAATTTTATATAATATCTATTTAAATTTTGATATATTGGTTTTATTAATTTAAAACTTTTAGACATCTTTAATATTTTAATTTTTTTGAATAATTTGATCAGAAAGAATTTAAATATTTTAGAGTTTTATATAACTTTTTTTTTTATTTTGAGATATTTTTTGATAGTTTGATTAATAAACAAAAAAAATAGTTGTTTATTACTTTTTTAAGGTTTTTTATGTAAACCTTTTATGTAATTTTTTTTAATAATTTGGTTATTAAATTTTATACGTATTCTTATTTAATATTTTTAAAAAATATAATATTTCTATATTTGAGAAAAAAATTATTACAATAAAAATGTATTAATATAAGACAAATAAATTTACAGTAAAAGTAATTGAAAACGTTTGCATTTTAATAGATTGGAAGAAGTGGTTAAAATATAGTCAATTTAAATTAAAAAAATCAGAATCGCCGTCTGTGGGAGTCGAACCCACGACCACGTGGTTAAAAGCCACGCGCTCTACCAGCTGAGCTAAGACGGCTTCTCTTATTTATTGTAAATTTAATATATCCAAACAATTAGGTTTGGAAAAAATTCATAGAAAGTACACAAAATTTACGGTGTTCGTAATTCCAGAATTTTATATGCTGCGTTTTGCTAATTATAACGATACTTATTTCATTTTCTCCAGTAAGAAAAATGTGTTCTGGAGTGGGAATATGAACTAAAATGCATTTTAAGTTGGAAAATAAAGGATGGCCATTCATATGTTATTTTATATGCTCATAGAAACAAAGATAGGAAATAATAGGTCAGTATTTAGAAATTTCAACAAATTTAGTCAAATTTTACATTTAAGCTATAATAAAGTAATTCATCTAATTTTTATTTTTATTTTTAATATTTGATTTATAGGTTTGTTAGCTAAAGTTTAATGACAAGACAATTTCAATATTTTACTATATAATAATTTATTTAAAGGGTAAATATATTCTTTTTTCGTAAATTATTGTCGAAAATTATATTTCATTTTTAAATTAAAGTATGTATATATTTTGTTTCTATATTTTATGAAATAAATGTAAAACATTTTTGACAACAAAGATCAATAAATTATTTTTTATGTGGCAAACAAAGTTTCACAGTGGATTATAATAAAATGTTCACATATTTGTATGTAAAATGTATGTGGTGACATGTTTGTACTTAGAAATTGTATATTTGTTTGTCTCATTATTGTAGGGTGGTTTCATATTGTTTTGAAATCAAAGATTGAAAGGAAGTCCACACAAAGAAAGGTTTTCATGTTACTGCTCTGTGTGTTGTCGTTGTTTGTCTAATGTATTGGATTGTTGTTGTTGCTATAGAATAAAAGTGACATTGGTGGTGTAATTTTATTTTGTACATTTTTCCACTAGGTTTGGGCAATCTAGGTTAATTTTTCTTTTTTCTTCGTCCCATTTTCAAAAATTAGGACTTTTTATGAAGAGTCATAATTACAATTTAAGATTATTGTTTGCTTGTTTGGAATTACATTTCATTGAAAATTTATGAATGATAATAATGTTAGTTTTTTGTTTTTGTTGTTTGGGTATTTTGTTTAGTTTAAATGAAATTTTGAATAAAATTATAGAAGATTGATTCTCTTTAACATTTCATCATATATTAAGAAGGTCTCTAGTGTTGCATTATGCGGGAGGTGGAAAACATGTTTTGTACAGAGTGGATTTTCATATGTGATCGTATTTTGAAGTAGTGAGGATAATGAGAGAGTTTTGCCCATATAATTAAGGATGTTATAGAATTGGCAAACTACGTACAATATAATAAAGAAGAAGAAAATTATGTTGGATACTTTGTCACGGAAGCTCAAACAATTGAGTTTTTTTTAAGGTAATACAATTAGCAAAGTGAATGTAATAAGAATGATGATGTAGCTTGTAATGTAGTACTTGTCACCAACATGGTCACAATCTTAGACGTTGCAAAAATGAGACAAAAAAGACTACGTTGGTAATAAACCCCTAACCAGTCATAATAATCATGTTATTTTTTACAAATACTATATGTTATTTTCTACAATATATGTAGGAGAAAAAGAACACTCCAAAAACTAGAGTTATAATGACAAGTATGTACAAGGAAATCGATGAAAATCAATGGAGATTTTGGAGGTTGATTTGGTTATAAAATTGAAAGGATAAAATTAGATTTAAAAAGAAAATGGGAGTGTATGAGGAAAATATGTGCATACAATAAGTAAAAAACTTTTGAAATTATAGAAATACAGAAAGAAATGATCTCTTCCGTAATGTGTTTTCTAAAAACCTCCTCCAAATCCAAGATATGAAAGACAATCCACAACTATTAAAACAAAACAACCGATTCATATCTTCTCCACGTACCTAAAGTTAATGAACTTTAAATCACTATTACTATTATTAAAGCTAGTCAAAATACTTCTACTTAGACTATTGGTGGAGAAATATCACGGAAGAAAACTGTGAACAAGGAGGAGATGCTTTAAAATAAAATTCCAAGAAGTAAAATGAACATTTC
>Ga0214542_1003894_pt1 | contig 29952 bp, 15 predicted proteins | sample CNSS1metaG_FD_160096 | JGI IMG/M metagenome (GOLD analysis project Ga0214542, IMG submission 160096) | Root nodule microbial communities from cowpea collected in UCLA plant growth center, Los Angeles, California, USA - CNSS1 | ecosystem: Host-associated > Plants > Roots > Nodule | place: USA...
ATATATATATATATATATATATATATATATATATATATATATTATGCAATCAAAATAACTAGGGTAACTATAATGTTTGTATTTGGACACCTATTATACATAATGGCCTCCCCATGTAATTGAGACATGAAATCATCACATGACTCGTCATATTTCTCTCAATAAAATCTATTTAGGATGCACAAACAACTTAATCTGAATACAAAATGAATGGAAACTCCAAATTCTAAATGTCTTAATCAAGAGACGGGGAATTGCACCAATCCAAGTCATCTACCTTTATCGGAGGATGGCTAGAATCCCCTTATTTGTAGATCTTGACCTGAAGAGTATGGTTACCAAAATAGAGGTTGTCTAATGAAATCATGTGGTATGCGATCAAGAATGCCTCAAATGAATTAACTTACAATTCACAATTCCTACAGTAATGCCATTTCTAATGCTCATTCTTGCTTGAAGAATAAAAGCAGGTTTCATCCTAAACCTATTTCTACACTTTATTATTTTGGATTCGCCCGTTTTATCAATGTTTTCAGATTAAGAAGCAGATACAAGATCAATGACAAACAAAATGCAAACTGTGCATTTGATGACTTAATGATTAGTTGTAGTTCCTATAGAGGCCCCTAATGGAAAATAATGGAGTAAAGGGAATGAACAGGGGGAGGATTAACCCCCACAACAAGCTGTTTGGTATTGGGGGAGAAAATAGCTGAGCTGGGCATGCCAGGTAATTACTAGCTCTTATCTGTTTAAGAGAATCAATTTATTCATATACACAAAGACAAATCATTACTTAGAATATCATAAAACAATATAGCAACGATAAGTATTGAAAAATTTTATATCTATCAAAACACTTGCCTTGACCCAATATCGATCCTTCCAATGAATGCTTTTATCTGCCTGCAAATTTTGATATCACAAAAAAATTAATTACACCACTCTCAGTTCATGCTTACTACAACAGAGCAAGAAGAGAAGATAAATCATTTTCTAAGTGAGTCACACTACTAAAAATGATCAACAACAACTGAAACCCGACATCAGATGTTATTTAAATAAGCACAAAAATAAGTACTAGTCTTGGCTTCAATTCATAAAATAGACCACAATGAACAGACAAGCATTCAATTTCAAGGAAAATAATTAAGCACACACCTTTCCGACAAGCAGCATTGGGATGACAAAGGCAGGAACAGCCGAAACCAATCCGAGAAGCAAGTACTCCAATTCTGTGAATTTCTGCCAAACTCATAATTAAAACTTAAAAGTGAATTCTACCATTCATGGTTTGATATTCACATGACAAAAGAAAGATAAAACCCCAACTGACCAATACCTGCACAACACATCCATATATGAAGAGACAAACAACCATTCATTATGACTAAGTCTTGAACGGGAAGTAGTCCAGTAATGGACCCAAAAGATCGAAATTTTTAATAAACTCTGGGGTCCCACATGCGAAATAAAGACCCTAATTATCACATTTACAAAAATAAATGTAAAAGGTGAAAAAGGGTAAAACCTCGTAAAGATTGAAGGGAATAACAATGCCAAGACAGAGGGTGAGCCAGAAGGGGGTGTAGAGAAGGAAGAAGAGTTCACCCCATCTCTTGCTGGGGTTTGGAGCCAGCCATAGGCTTGGAGGAACAGAAGCTGCAATTGCCAAAAGGGAATTCCATCGGATAAAGACGAAGGGTAGCCATGATTATGAATGAATCTGAGATCTGATAAAATTCAAACAGAAAAATTACCAGTCATTTTGGAATGGGATCTGCTTCAAGGACTGTTAAATGAAATGAATGATGAATGAATAAACTCTTAAGTGAGTGGATTGTTCAAATGCATAAACTGTGACAAGCTGAAAAGAGTGAAAGCTTGGTGAAGGAGGTGTTACAGGTTCCACTTTGCCTTTTGTTTTAACTTTCATCTCCTGAACATGACTTTTATTTTCAGGATCTATTGTTTTTTTTTTTTGGCTTTTTATCTACAAATTTTAATGTCTTTTTGGCTTCTTATTTAAAACTTTAATGTTTGTTTGACTTTTCATTTTCTGGTTTTAGACAGTGACAACATTTTCATGGTTGATGGTTGGTAGTACATGTACACTTGTTTGCTACATACAATTTATTATAGTGTTTTCTATTCTATTTGGTAAATATGTTTTTTTAATGTAACTTTCAAAATATTATTTATGTCCACTACAAAACTTGGTCTTATTTTTACTTTATTTTAAATACATTTTTTTATTAAATATAAGGAACTTCTTTATAACCTAGAGCGAAATAAATTATTCAGATCATAAAAAATAAAATAAACAACTCATTTTAATATGGATAGTTAAAATCTAAATCATAGAAAACTGACTTAAATAAAAATTTCATTATATTTTAATTATATATTTAATCAAATTAGACTAAAATTACTTTTAGAGGTCAATTTTCTATTTATTGTTATGTTTAAATATATTTAAATTTCATGGAAGAAAATTTATACAAACAGCTTAAGAAAACGTATTATTTAATACTTTAAAAATTTACATGATAGAAAACACATTATAGCCTTTTTTTAATTAAATTTATAAACAATGGTTTAGGTTACGGCAGTAAATTTCTTTTTATTTTCTTTTCTTTTAATTTTTTATTATTAAACTTTTCAGATAACTAATTTTATACTTTATTTTCAAGAACTCTAATAAGTAATATAAAAAAAATTGAGACAATGTACAATTTATTTATATTTTTTTCCTCTTTATTTTATTTTATTTGTGAATGTGTATTTGGTTTAATAAGTTTTTTCTTCTAATATTTTGAGAAATTTATTTAGTGTGGTTATTAAGATTTTTGTTCTCAAGTCAGTTCTTATTTTATGTAAAATAAATTAATATAATTTCTTTTATTAAATTAGTATTCACACCGTTCAAAAGTATGACCAGGTGTAATTTTTCATTCTCTCTTTTTTATCCATTACATATGTTTCTACTTATTTCAAATGTGGTCCCAAAAATAAGTAGAATTAGGAAGAGTACAAAAATTGAAAAAATCTAGTCGCCGGATATAATTTGTAATGAATATTCGAATGTAATAGGTGTGTATTTAATTACTGGATTGTTAATGGGATATTCAACACACAAATATTCGTTATTGTTAATAATTATTAATAAATTTTATTTGAATATTTTCTTTAAATCAAGTGACGAAAATGATTTTTTTAGTAAAATAAATATTAATCATTCAAAGGAATTAATTTTGTAAAACTTATATTTTGATATAACTTGTTTTATAGAAAATGATATTTATTTACATTAATTTTTTAATAGACAATTTAACTTAAATTGTACTTTAAAAATAACATTTTAAAATTAGAAAAAATAAAATAAAAAGTATATGCGAATAACAATTCAGGTACCTACTGAGTAATAATAAGACGGGATAATGAAACACGGCCTTTTAGATGGAAAGATGATGATAGGCACTCCCTATATCTAATCATCTGACACGTGTCATCCCCAGTGACACTTTAAAAATCATAATAAACAAATGAGAAAAGAAAAATAAAAACATCTTCCTTTTTCTTTCACCGTGTTATGAGTACAAGTGTCCTTTTAGTGATGTAAGATTTAATTTAAAGGACCACTAACTAACTCACTCACTCTCAATATCTTTTGATATATTGTTTGCTTTCGCTCCATTCAAACGTATCAAGTTCTACTTATTTCACACTTATTAGCATGTACCTACTAATAAAAAAGACTTGGTTTGAAAACAAACTCAAATATTATAGAAGTAATTAAATGTCTTAATTTACAGTACAGTTTCGTTTTTATATTACCAGGATTGCAGAAAAAATTACACAGACAGCAAGTTTTCTTTTATAGGTGGGAATTCGGTTCCAAGAATCCAAATTCTAGCCTGCCAATTAAATTTTTTTTTTTCGGTTAGAATTTAGTTTCCAAGAATCCGAATTTTGAATTTGATTTTTAATTTTTTTTTTTTATTTTTTTAAATGAATTAAAATTAGAATTTTTGAAATTTTTAAAAAAATACATTTAGGTGTTTTTTTTTTAAAATTAGTTGAATTACAGGTTAAAAAAATTTTAAAAATAGATTTAGTATTGTGTTTTTAGTTATTTTAGGTATTATTTGAAAAACTAAAAAAAAATAAATGTTATTTTTTTTTGGAATTTGTTGAGTTAAAAATAAATATATTATTGTATATTAAGTTATTTTAGGTGTAATTTGGAAATATAAAAGTAATTTTATTTTTATTTTTTTTTAATTTGTTGAGTAATTTTTTTATAATAGTGATTTTGGAAAAAAAATTATGAATTATATTAGAGGTAACAAAAGTAAAAAAAAAAATTAATGTATAATATTCGAGGTGGTGGTGTACTATTTATTTTTTTATTTATTGAATATTTAAAATTAAAAAAGTATGTGGAAGTATGAATTTATTTTTTATTTATATTTTTTATTTTGATTTCTTTATAAGAATTTTATTGATAAAGTGTTTATTTTTTTTCACACAAATAAATATGTAAAATTTATTGTTATATGGTAAAATAAAAGAGGATAAATCATTCCAAAGGTCCTCATTTTTGTAGTGAAATCTCAAGTAGGTCCCCCCATTTTTATTTGACTCAATTAACATCCTATTTTACAAAATTAGTTGCAATCAGGTCATTTCTGTTAGTTGGACAATAACGGTGTTAACTATGTGTCACGTGTCAGCACATGTTTTTTTTTTGTTTTTTTTTTTAATTTAAAAAAATAAAAATAAAAGTGCCATGTGTCAATCTAACATTGTGTCACGTGGCAGAGACAATGTGATATAGCAGTACCACATGTCTCTATTGGATGTGAAAAGTCTCAATGTAGTATTTGTTATTTTGTCTCAATTTGGTCCTAATTTTTTTAAAACTAAATCAATTTCATCCTTGTATCAAATTTAATTTTTATATAAATTTTACAATGGTATTTTTGTTATAATTCATATTTTTAACAAAATTAAATTTATTTAAATGTATATTTTGCATTGAGCTTTATTTAAATATTGTTTCAAATATTTATATATCAATAATTTATAAACAAATGTTAGAATTGGTTTAAAAATAACAAATTTATAAATTGAATTGTAAAATTTTAAATAAATATATTTATTTTAAATTGTTATAAAATTGTTTCAAAATTTTATATTTGAATTTATAAAGTTTGTATTTTTAAAGCAATTCTAACATTTATCTATAACAAATATATTTAAATTGATACAGGGATGAAATTGATTCAGTTTTAAAAAAATTGAGACCAAATTGAGACAAAATAACAAATACAAGGACTACGATGAGACTTTTCACATCCAATAGTGACACGTGGCATTGCCACTGCCACATTGTAACATCCCAATTTTAGCAGCTTGAAACTAATAAAAATAGGGAGTCTCATCATAGTTCCAAACCAGATAATCCAGTGTACACAATATATTAATACAGTCTTATAAAATATATGACTATAAAAATATATCAATTATACACTTAAACTAAACTAGTAAACTCTATGCTTAAACTGACCCCTGCTAAAGCTCCCACTGGAAAGCTCCACCACAACCTAAAACGATGGATCCTCATCCTCCAGAAGTGCCCTTGACACTACAACCACATCTACTCTCACCGAAAAGGTGATCATCGCAAAAGGAAAACATACAACACGAGACAGAAAAACAAAAAGTAAGGGTAAGCTAATAATGATTTAAAGAAGGTTACATTAGAGAAAGAGCATAATAATAATCAATTATCACAAATTCACATAGGAACATTCCAATACTCACACGTCATTCAACTCTAGACTCAATTATCCGGATATATGCAATTAACATTGGACCTCTTGGTGGCTTACACCGTGTATGATTCCCAAACTCTGCAGAGTTTGGCCTCAAGGGATTATCACCCAATCGTCACACCAGGTAAGTCTCCTTAGCGCCAAAGACTTGATCAAGTCCAGTGGCTAAGACCTCCTGCTACTCCTCACGACATAACCCATTATACTCTATATGAGCCTTAGTGGTTATTGGAGCGTTAGGATACCAACCAAAATTGAGTCCTTATGTCTTTGCATACCCTACCTCATCCACACTTATAATTTCTCCATGAAATTCCTCCATAATTCACATACAACCGATCCATATTCACCCAATCTCACTCAAAGCATACCAAGACAATCAAAATAATCCATTTCAAATCAGTTAATGCAATGAAACACATCAAAACAGCAAACACATCAAATCTGGCAGCCAGCGCTCAGCCTCAGATTCCAACACTCAGCCTCAGCATTAAAATTTCGTTTCAGACTTGCAGGGGTCCCAACGCTGGGGCACCGCTCGGTTGGCGCTCAGCCTCATTCTTCTTGCATTTTTCAACGCTAGGCACCGCTGAGCTGGCGCTCAGCGTTGATCCTCTCGCATTTTGCAAGGCTCAGCCTTGAATTCTGAGGCTCAGCCTTGCACCAGAAAACAGCACTGATTCTGGTTTTCGTTGGGAGATGTTTCACTTGATTTCATGACCCAAATTGGCACCTCCATGGCAGTGTTGTATAGTTTTCAAAATGGTTTTCAAGCAAAGTGAGATTATACCAATTAGAGCCATGATTCAAGTGTTCATTTTCCAATTCAACCTCAACTCATACAATGCATTCACAATTCCACTTATATAAAGCATCAACTAGTTTACAATTCACAATAAATCAAGTAGTCAATTCTGACTACACACAATTATATTCATTGAACTCTCTAAATAAAGTCAATTATCAACTTTCCTTACCTGACAAAGCGACTTTGCAGACCCAAACCGCTCAAAGAACACCAAAACGCATCTAACTCCACAGGATGCTCTATCTACATATAGAAACATCATAAGAACGATCATGACCTACCATTATGATCACTGATCAGCAAAGACTCATATTGATGATTAAAATGTCGCATGCAGGCGGAAGAGAGCTCGCATGCAACAGAAAACAGAAAAGACTAAAAAGAGAGTGAAAACTCAACTTACGCGAACGGAGAAACTGATCGGTCCAATTTGAAGAGCTCGCCGAGAGGATCAATCCTACGGTCTCGGTTCTTCAATCATACGACCAGAGAGATAGAACCTCTAGAGAGAAGTCATGGAACTCTAGAAAAGTGGTTTCTAGAGAGATGGTGTGTTTTAAAATAATGAAACTCGTTTATAACAATTCTATTTATACTAAAATCTTTTAATATTAAAATAATCGAGTCTCACTATTTTTAAACCACTATCACTTTTAAAACGCCATTTTCTAGGGTCTTACACACATCACACTGTCTCTGCCACATGGCAAAATGTCAGATAGACACGTGACAATTTTTTTTTAATTATAAAAAAAATTTAAAATTTAAAAAAAAAAATTTAAAAATTAAAAAAAATAAAAAAAACCATGTGCTGACACGTGGCACATAGTCAACAACGTTATTGTACTACTAACGGAAAGGACCTAATTGCAACGATTTTTCCAAAATAGGGACTCAATTGAGTCAAGTAAAAATAGGAGGACCTACTTGAGATTCTGCTACAAAAATGGGGACCTCTGAAATGATTTAACCAAATAAAATAATATCTATTAACTTTAAATATAAAGTTAGAATTTATTTTTTTAAAATATCCTAATAAATAAACAACTAAAAATTTGGTTGAAATTAATTAGTTTTGTTTTTACTTGAAATTTTGTTTTTGTAATATATGTGTTTTTTAATTCAAATTTATAAAGTATAATTGAACATAAAATATATTTATTTAATGAAAGACATTACAAGTACCATAATTAACATAATTATAAATAAAATTAACTACACTAGTGTTGGTGGAATGGATTTTTAATTTTCACACAACATGGATCTCTATTAGGTGGACGTAAATATCTTGCTTGAATGAACAATTCAATATATTGCCAAAGTGTCGGGACGTGCCACAGATGGGTCCAGTGCCACAGACGGGTCCAAACATTGAACTTGTTTCCACCGCTTGATCTTTTGTGCAACATCACTATCTGTTTTGATTTCAGTCGTGTCATGGATAAGTTTTTTGTTGACTAACCTCACAAGATGTAGGTAGTTAATATGACTTATTACGAAATGGCTCCCACAACCTATTCTCTGCATTATTTTGTGTTGAAGCTCATCAAAGGTGAAATTGTGGGAGATTGACATCGTCATAATAGCGTCTGATAAGTATAGTCCATAACCAGACAGGCTATCTGTGATGTCTGCCCGTCTAAGAATTCCTCCATAATATAACTTTGTTGGTGACCTTGTAAGTATTTCATCAGCAGACCTTGTAAACGTAACAAACAATTCAATTATTGTGTTAACGGGTTGATGAGATTACAATGAATCATTTCTGCAACGTCATTATCTATTGATATTTGAAGAGCATCATACATAATGGCTCATTCTTCATTCAATGTGGGTCTCCTAAAGTACAACTTATTGATGGTTGTGATGGTTGGAACCTATATGGTTGAGCATACTTTGAGCCTCAAAATGTTGAATGTGCAATTTTGTGGTATGCAAAAGAATTTTTGAACTTTCACCATGGAACTTGACACCATCTTCGCATTGCATCAATTGGCCATTAGTAAACAAGGCTACAAGGTAGGAATTTGAACAGTTCTCTTAGGTATTGATGCCAAAGTGTTCCATGTCAGTCAATTGGATTTGTTGATCTTTTGATAGTGATTTTTTTATGCAATACTAGAGTACACTAACTTGGTTTTGGAGTTTTTGTATTTATAGGGGAAGTAGTTGTTGGTCTTGGTATGGATTCAAATTAGGTTTATAGGACCCGATATCCCAATAAAGGTGATACATCTTTTCATAGTGGCAGAGTGCATCTTAGCCCATTAATATGTACTATGAATCAGGGCATGCATTGTAAGACTACTTACCTTTCACAATACAAGCTAGTAAAAATCTTAGCACACTATCCCAATAAAGTTGATACATCTTGTCATAGTTTCAGCATGCATGTGATACCATTAATGATTACACTATGTATGGCCATGTGTTGAAGTATTTGTCAACTTTTCAAGTGGTCAAATTATGTATCTTTATTGGCACACTATCCCAATATCATTGACAAGTCTTGTCGTAATGGCAAGGTGCATGTGAGGCCATGTATTTAAAATATGTGTTAGCTTTTACAGTGGTGAAATTAAATACATTCCTTGGCACGTTATCCTAATTGAAGTATCTGCCAGCTTTTACAAGGGTGAAATAGTAAATCAGCCTTGGCACAACCCATTATCATTGACAAATCTTGTCATAATGGGTGCATGTGAGGCCATGTATTTAAAATATGCATCATCTTTTGCAATGATGAAATTAAATATCTTCCTTGACATGTTATTCCAATTGAAGTATATGTCAGCTTTTACAAGGGTGAAATAATAAATCAACCTTGGCACAACCCAATATCATTGATAAGTCTTATCATAATGACAGGGTGCATGTGAGGCCATGTATTTGAAATATGTGTCAGCTTTTGCAGTGGTGAAATTAAATATCTTCCTTGTCAAGTTATCCCAATTGAAGTATCTGTCAACTTTTACAAGGGTGAAATAATAAATCAGCCTTGGCACAACCCAATATCATTGACAAGTCTTGTCATAATGACAAGGTGCCACTAGTGCAGATTTGACATTTTACTTCGCCTTATAGGCCTTGGTTTCCGTTGAACCGAAGCCTATAAGGAGGCGGTGGCATTTTTGCAATTTTCGTCCAACTTTTGGCCTCGGTTGCAACAGAACCGAAGCATATAAGGCAGCGCCAGTATTCAAATTTTCAAAAATGCCATCAGCATCAGGCTTTTGGCCTCGGGTCTTTAAGGACCGAAGCAATAAATAGGACTTTTGGCCCCGGTTGCAAGAGAACCGAAGCATATAAGGTAGCGTCAGTTTTCAAATTTTTAAAAATGGCATCAACATCAGGCTTTTGGCCTCGGGTCTTTAAGGACCGAGGCAATAAATGGGCTTTTGGCCTCGGTTATTAATTAAACCGAGGCCATAACGGCTATTAAAATTCCTAATTTGCGAGCCCTAGTTACTATTCATCGTCAATGGCCAGAACGCAAAGGGTGACGACACTGATCAGCCCCTCTTCACCATGCTTCCCGACAAGACCTACAAGTACCGTCTTTGCAACGTGGGTCTTAAAACCTCCATCAACTTCCGCTTCCAAAACCACCAGATGAAACTAGTTGAGATGGAAGGCTCCCACACCGTTCAGAACGTCTACGACTCCGCTCTTCTCGTGGTTCTCGAAGATGATCTCGATAAAGGTGCGATATTCGAATTTGACAACGTTGGGAGCCAAGGTGACGGCGGTTCCAAGGTTTGCTGGTGGCTCATCGGGAATGGTGTCGTACTTGAAGACCTTGTCGCCGATACTGAAGTACTCAGCGAGCTTAAGTGGGGTTTCCCTTTCGACGTGTGAAACACCATTGATGGCGTAGCGAAGCTTGTCGTTATCCCTGCTGACGGTATTAACGAACTTGAGGGTACGGGTGATGTTGATATGGCCATAGTGGTAGGAGCCCTGGGGGTTTGGCCTGGCAGTGCTGGCGGTCAAGTTCCAGCGGAAGGAGCGAAACTGATTGAGATGGCGGTCAAGTTTCATTTATTGCCTCTGGCTTAACCTCTCCTTGTTGGATTTTGTGTTGTATTTCAGTGGGAGCCATGGATGGAGGTGCAGTGGGTGGTGCAGGAGGACACACAAAGGGTGTGTGAAGTGGAGTACACAGAGGAAGCAATCCATGGGCATCCCACCATACAGTTGCGGCGGCAACGGTGGCTGCTGTAATAGTTGTCACACTCGAAGGAGTGCACACGGGAGAATCTGCGAAAGTTTCTACATTTACCATATGGCTTCGGTTCTCGTGGACCCGAGGCATAAAAGGAACCCTATGGCTCCAGTTCATTTAGAACTGAGGCATAAAAGGAACTCTATGGTCTCAGGTAATAACCGAGGCCAAAAGGGGTACCTTTTGGCCTCGCCCCAATATGCCTCGGTTCCAGACCTGAGGCAAAATGAGGAAAATAACCGGAACAAAAAGTCCTTACTGCACTGGTGTGCATGTGAGGCCATGTATTTAAAATATGTGTCAGCTTTTGTAGTGGTGAAATTAAATATCTTCCTTCGCACGTTATCCCAATTGAAGTATCCGTCAACTTTTACAGGGGTCAAATAATAAATCAGCATTGGCACATCCCAATAAAGTTCACAACTCTTGTCATAATGACATGGTGCATGTGAGGCCATGTATTTGAAATATCCCGCAACTTTTATAATGGTGAAATTAATTATCTTCCTTAGCACGCTATCCAGCCGAAGGAAGTCGGTTTTATTTAAGGTTGTGGTTCCTTAGTTTGAAAGTTGTGGAGTGTTCTAGTATAATAAGTAAAAATTGTTTTCTGTGAGGAATTGAATGCATATAATTCCTTTAATACTGCTATTAATTTCAAAGATGGAAGGTTCTCCTTATGTATAATTCTAAATGGGGTTACTCTTAACCATATGTGCATCATAATAAGAAGTCATTTGATGAGACCATTTGAGCCCCCACTAAGCCATTTGTGGTACCATGTCCCTCCTGAATTAGTTGAGGAAGGCATTGATGAGTTTCTTTTTGTAAGGAATGACGAAGATCTTCAGCATGCCATTCAGTGGCACTCAATGATGGTCCCTATGGCGACAATATCTTTTTATGTGAACTTCATGAAGGTTGAGAAGTGTGACAACTTTGTTTGTATGTAGTTTTATTTATATGTTTTAACATGGTCTTTAACATCATTTAACTTACTGAGTTTATCTTAAGAAATTGTTGTTAGCGATTTACCAATGAAGCCTTTGGAATAATTAAGTTTTCCCATTACTCATCTTTGAAATTGTGCTAAAAACGGTTCACTCTTACAAACACAAAAACATAACCTATTTCACATGGGTACATAATAAGTTGTGCCAGTCACATGAGAACATAAAAGGTCGTGCTAGTCACATGGGTACATAAGAAGTCATGACATTCACATGGTTACATAAGTGGTCGTGTCAGTCACATGATAACATTCACTCTCGTGCAAGTCACATGATGACATAATATATAGTTGCATGATAACTTTAATTTATAGTATAAAAGACCATCTTCACCATCACACTCTAAACTTACAAATTCAATATTGCAATTTCTCCTTACTCTGAAAACTCAATTCGAAAGTACTATTAAACTACAAGCTCAAATGGAAGGATCAATGTTTGTTTGTTGTACGACGATGGAGAAATCATCAGTGACCCTCAAATTGGTGTCTCCTTTGCATCCGCAAATACAATCATGATCCGCATCCATAGAGATTTCGGGTTGTCCAAACTTATTCACATAATAATGGACAAGGTAAATAGAGATCCAAGGGATGGAGTTCCACTCATACACTTCAAATTTTCTACTAAAGTGTGTGACCAACATGTCACGCACACAGCCAATCAAATTCAAGATGATGATGATGACTTGGATTGCGCTTTCGACATGATACAAGCCACCCCAACTGTTACACCTATTGAACTCTACACCACCTACAACTCAGGTACCAAACCTTCACAACCAAATTCTTTAACACATTTTGATGCACATAGTCCACAACCAAACTCCGAAGCCACAAAAGGACCATTTGACCTTAACACTACCTATATAGGGGAATGAGGGCATGATATACAATCATATACCGAACTACTAACCGGTTTGTCTACCTCAAATATTTTTCAATCACCCGCACATCACAACACCCAAATGTTCTATCCTCAAACTATTGTAGAAGTTAAAAATCTAGGTCTACCTATAGCGTCTTTAGACCCGTTTAGTAAAGATGAGTACGTGATACTTTTTGATTAACCTGATGATAAATGATTGATCCCTACCAAGGATGATGGCTCATGAAACATGCTTAGAAGAAAGGGAGTTCCTTGATCCCTTCCTTTGCTTTTATTTTCTTTAGTTTAAAATTCCATTAAGTTAGTTGGTTGACTATTTTTAAGTTGACTTGTTGACCTTGACTTTGGGTTGACTTGTTGACTCAAAGGATTAGCTTAACCTAAAACCAACATATTAATTCAAAATTAACTTGTTTTGTAGGTTCATTAAGAGGTGGAATAAGGAAGGACAAGTAGCGCATTTAAATGGCTTTCGAAAAGCATATGTGGAGGAAAGAGAAGGAGCAAAGCTTTCTAGAAACATCTAGAAAGGATGACCACATGCCTTGGCCACCAAGAAGTCTAGAAACATCTAGAAGGAGCATCCACATTATCTTGGCCAAGAAGGCTTCTAGAATGTGTCCATGTGCTCCCTTTGTTGACCTACTTTCTAGACTCTAGGTTTTGTTATTTGCGTTGTAATCCTTTTTAGCTTATTTGTTTTTGCTAAGAGGCCCCCAGACACTTCTATTTAAGGGGACCTTTAACACTTGTACAAGGGTTGAACATTTTGGAGAAATTAAACACCTTTGTGTATCAACCATTGTTAGAGTCTTCCTCCCTAGGGAGTGAATGCTTTTAAGCCTTATCTTGAATCTTGATTCTTGATTCAAGTGGTGGCACACATCCACTCATCTTCAAGGTTGCAATGGCTTTTTCTAGCCTAGCCTTGTAGTGACATGCTTCTTACATTTTTATCATTCCTTTCCTTTCCTTTCCTTTCCATTTTATGCTTTATTCTTACTTTGTGTGTGACTTGGGTTTTACTATTTTTATGTGTTGTCCACTCTTATTTGTTTTGAATCAATCCATTCTTCTCTTCTCTAGAATCTTGGAAAGGAACCTTCACATCTAAATAACTTGTTGTCTTAATATCCAGTGGGGATTTCCTCGGTTTTCTTAATCAATTATCACCATATTCAATAGTCTTTTAAAAGGAACAAGATAATCCTACATCATTTGGTATCTAGAGCTTTGGTTGTCCTTGAATATGGTATTTTTCATGTTCTAACCTTGTGTTGTATAGCTATCTTTGAATGGTCCACATAAAAATAGTGTTGGCAGCAATGTGTGCGTTTTTGAAAAAAACTACTGCAGCTAGCTCAGTGGTCCAAAAGTAACGTTCTTTATATCAAAAGAAAGCCCTGTGAGTAGAGATGGCAAATAAACCCGCCCCCGTGGGTAATGCCAGAACTCGTCCCCATTTTGACGGGGAATCCCTGCATTGACTGGGTATGGGTATGGGTATGGGGAATCCCCAACTTTTTCAATTGGGTATGGGGAAGGTTATGGGGATGTACATATCTCTGCCATAATACCCGTCCCCACCATATCTTCGTCATAATTTAAATTATTAAAATATTCACAATTAATTAAGTAACCCTATATATACACTAGTATGCTGACCGTGCGTACGCATGAGGCGTATTTGTTTTATTTTGTATATTAAAATAATAAAATAGTGAAAGTATTATGTAATGAAATATTATGAAAACTAAGTTATATTGTTGTAAATGTTGTTATTAAAGTAATGAAATAGTAAATCTAAGTGATGCAATAATAATTTCAATTTTAAATATAATAAATAGAATTGATATCACAATATAATACAGTTAATTGATTTTACGAAATAATTATAATAGCTTATGATCCATGCGAATATATTTTTTTTATTTTAAATTTTTTTAGAATAATAATATAATTGTTATTATATTTATTTAACCATTAAAAATAATAATACTAATATTAATAATAATATTAATATAAATTATAAATTATAAATTTTTTAAAAGATTAAAACTCTATTTAACAAAAGTATTTAGTATAACAACGTTTTCTATAATTAAAAAGAGTACACTTATAATAATAACACCATTATGAATAGTAATAATAACAATAAACATAATAATGATACCAATAATAATAATATTTATGCTATAAATATTAATATTAATGCTAACATTAAGGCTGATGTCAACTATAATAATCTACAATTATATATAAAGATATACATTAACAATAAAACAAATAAAAATGACAAGTAATTCAAATACGATTGTGTAGTAAATTAATTTAAGATGTGTGTTTAACTATAATAATAATAATAATAATAATAATAATAATAATAATAATAATAATAATAATAATAATAATAATCTATAACAATATATAAAGGGGATTCCCCTTTTTGTGTCCACATTTCAAAATATCAATTTTACCATTTAAATATAATAATTTATTAAATTTTTACAAATTGACCGATATTTTTACAAGCTTTTTATAAAATCGGATATCTCTACTTCTTCTCTTCGTCTTTATTTATTAATAGTTATTCTTTCATATGCTATCATATATTTCACTTTATTTTTAATAAATATAATTTTAATTTAAATATTAACTTAATAACATTACAATATTATTATTTACTAATATAATATCATGCATATTTAAAAAAACATACACATAGGCGCGCGCGATAGCGCCTGTGTTTATGCTAGTAATAATAATAATAATAATACTATTATAATAATATCTCATAGTGATAAAAATAATAAAAATACAATAACTACATAAATAAAGAGATATACATTTGTTGTGTCCTCTTTTGTTTATACAATTTTATTCTCTTAATTATTATTAGCATAAATACAGGCGCTTTCGCGCCTGTGTGTAATGTCGGAGGATAATGGTGGCAGGGGGCCATGGCCCCCCCAAAAATTTTGAATTTTTTTATAATAGGTATTTTAATTTTTTTATTATAGATATTAGGTATTTTGATTTTTTATGATAGATATTAAATCAAATATTTTATTTCTTTTATAAACATAATAATAAATAATAAATAATAAAATATAAAATTAAACATAATAAAAAATAAAGAATAAAAAGATTTATCAAGATATTTTTTATTTTTTTATTCATTATGGTTTGAGTTTCTCAAAAATTATTCTCATATTTCATTCTCACATGTTTTTTCTTGTTTTTGAAGAGAGAAAAATATATTACTTTTGCTCTTATTTCTCCTATGTCCTCTTCCATTCTCGTGGGAGAAAAAAAGAAGGCAATTAGTTGGTCTCAATTGATAGTGAAATATTAGTTTAATAATTTATTTAATGATCCTCTTTTATATTAATTGTTTATTTCATGAATATAAAAGAAAAAATATTGCACTGGGTGTTTTATTATAATCGAATTTTAATTGTGGTTCTATTATATGTCTTGAGTTTCTCACAAATTGTTCTCATATTTCATTCTCACATGTTCTTTCTTGTTTTTGAAGAGAGAAAAAATCTATTATTTTTGCTCTTATTTCTCCTCTATTCTCTTCCATTCTCGAGGGAGAAAAAAAGAAGGTAATCTTTGGTCTCAATTGATAGTGAAATATTAGTTTAATAATTTATTTAATGAGTCTGTTTTATATTAATTTTTTATTTTATGAACATAGAAGAAAAAATATTATACTATGTATTTTTTTATAACTGAATTTTAATTGTAGTTCCATTATATGTCTTGAGTTTCTCACAAATTGTTCTTACCTATTTTCTTTTGTTTCTGAAGATATAAATATCTATTATTTTTTCTCTAATCTCTCAACGATTTTCTTTCATTCTTGAAGGAATAAAGAAGAAGATAATTTCCTCTTGTCTAACTTGATAGTAAAATATTAGTTTAATCATTTATTCAATCAGCCTCTTGTATATTAATTTTTTACTTTATGAACATAGAAAAAAAAAATATTGTATGTTTTTTGTAACTGAATTTTAAGCGTGCTTTAAATATCATTGAATTTTCTGTTGAAAATTTTTTAGATATTTGTGATTTTTTTTAGTTATTGTTATACTAAATTATATATTTATTTTTATTTTATCAATGACAATAATGTATAAAATTTTGATGTATTATTTTGGCTCCCCCAACAATTTTTGTCAAGATCCCCCACTCATGTGCTGTGTGTATGCATTTTTTAAATATGTGTGATATTATATTAGTAGGTGATGACATTGTAATGTTATTAAGTTAATATATAAAATAAAATTATATTTATTAAAACTAAAGTGAAATATATCAGAAAAGATGAGAGAATAACTGTTGATAAATAGGAAAAAAAACACCGTATTATAAAAAGCTTCTAAAATAACGGTCAATTTTCAAAAAATTAATAATAATTATATTTTAAAGGGTAAAATTGAAATTTTTAAATGTGAACACAAAAGAGGAAATACTCTTTATATATTGTTATAGATTTAAATTGAAATAGTTATTCATAATAAAATTTATTTGTCCATTTTATCATTTTAATAATTTTAGTAACTATTTTTTTAATTCAAATAATTAGACAGATATAAAAATAAAGTGAACAACAATACAAATAAAAAGTACAAGTAATTGAGATATGACTCTGTGGTAATTAAATTTAAAATGTGTGTTTAACTATAATAATAATAATAATAATAATAATAATAACAATAATAATAATAGATAATCATAATAACATTAAAATAATATCGTGTAGTGATAAAAATAATACTAATAATAATAATACAACTACATATATAAAGAGATAAACATCTATGATGTCCTTTTTTATTTTTTCAATTTTACCCTCTTAATTGCTATATTTTAAACTTAAATAATTATTTAAAATAAAAAAATTATTTTTTAGTTTTATTATTTTACTAATTTTAGTAACTATTTTTTTGATTTGAAATAATTATTCAAATTTAAAGATAAATAAACAACAAAACAAATAAAATGGTAAAGTAATTGAATAATAGTAGTAATAATAATAGTAATATAATAATAGAAATAATTATAGTTAATAATGACAATAATAATAGTTTATAGTAATATTGATCATAATAATTACAGTTGATAACAACAATTATAGTTAATGATAAATATTATTATTATTATTAGAGCTGATAATAGTAATAATAATAACAATAATTAGAGCTATAATTGATAATAATAACAATAATATAAAAATAAAATAATAAATATCATAAAATGAAATGAAGTTGTAAATTCAGTTTTAAATATAATAAATAAAATTAATATTACAATATGTGCAGTTAATTGATTTTACAAAATAATTATAATAGTATATGACCCTTGCGTGTATGCACGTTTTTTTATTTATCTCAAATCTGTTTAGAATAATAATATAATTATTATTACATTCATTTAACTATTAATAATAATAATAATAATATAAATTATAAATAATAAAGTTTTTAAAAGATTAAAAATATATTTAGGAAAAGTATTTAGTATAATAACTTTTTTATAATTAAAAAAAACACTTATACCGATAACATCACTATGAATAGTAATAATAATAATAAAAATAATAATGATACTAATAATAATAATAATAATAATAATAATATTTATGTTATAAATATTAATTTCAGTGTAAATATCAAGGCTAATGTTAACATACTAAAATTATATATAAAAATATAAATAAATATATATATATATATATGTGTGTATATATATATATATATATATATATATATATATATATATATATATATATATATATATATATATATATATATATATGTACACATCAGCAACAAAACAATTAAAAATGACAACTAATTGAAATATGATCTCGTAGTAAATAAAACTAAAATGTGTGTGTAACTATAATAATAATAATAATAATACCATTATAATAATATCCCCTAGTGATAATAATAATAATAATAATAATAATAATAATAATAATGCACTAACTAAATATCTAAAGAGATACACATTTTTTATGTCCTTTTTTTTTGTTTTTATAATTTTATCCTCTTAATTATTATTTATTAAATTTAAATAATTATTCATAATAAAAAATTATTTGTCAGTTTTATCATTCTACTAATCTTAGTATCTGTTTTTTTTCAATTCAAAAAATACCAAGATATAGAGATAAAATGAATAACAAAACAAATACAAAGAGCAAGTAATTAAAATATGATCATGTAGTAAATAAAAGTAAAATATGTATCTAACAATAATAGATAATAATAATAATAACACTAAAATAATATCGCGTAGTGATAAAAATAATAATAATAATAATAATAATAATAATACAACTACATATATATATATATATAAAGAGATAAACATCTTTGGTGTCCTTTTTATTTTATCAATTTTATTCACTTAATTATTATATTTTAAATTTAAATAATTATTTTTAATAATAAAGTTATTTTTCAGTTTTACTATTTTACTAATTTTAGTAACTATTTTTTTAAAATTGAAATAATTGTTCAAATGAAAAGATAAATGAACAACAAAACAAAGAAAAACGACAAGTAAAATGTGTATCTGTAAGGCCCTATTATTTTTCTGCCATCTTAATTTAGGGGCTGCCCTACAGCAGTGGGCCTAAAGGCTGGCCCATGAGATAAGAGCCCTCCGCATTGCCCTAATTGAACATTTTGCTTTCACTTTCAGAAACCAGCCGTCTCTTCTCCCTTGCACTCACAGGACGCTATGCTAGGGTTCCTCCCCAAGCCTCTCGAGCTAGCTCCGAATCAGTTTCTACTCCACGTAAGTACCCCCTCTAGATCATCGGAGTTCCCTTTCTGCTTTTCCCTTGTATTTTCGCAGTTAGGGTTTAGTATTAATCTGCCCTTGTCCCGTGTACCTTCTATTTTCAGCTCCTTAGTGCGTTCTAGAGCTGTTGTGCTCCTTGGTTGCGCGTCGAACGTTCTGTACGAACCCATTCCAGGTAGGGAAGCTATGGCTTAAACTTATGTCCGCTCCCTTCCATGTTGTTGGTTGTTGTTTTGGGTTTGTGTTGATTTGTGTGAGATTATGTTAACTGTGGACGCATGAATATGTTGGGTTGAGTTGGTGTGGGTGGCTGCTACAGGAGAACAATGGCGAGACCTGATAATCCCGCCCAAGCGAGCCAGTCTCACCTAGGCGAGACAAACAGGGACTCGCCCAAACCTGTTGCGCGATAGGTCACCTAGGCGACACGGTCAAACTCTTGAGCGAGCGAACATCTCGCCCAGGCGAGAAGGGACTCGCCTAAGCGAGATCCCGCGTTGGCTCCTGGTTCCTCCTTCGAGCCCTCGCCAAGGCAAAGGGATTCCGCCTGAGTGAGAACGTCCCGCCTTAGCGAGACCCTTCGGCCTGAGCGAGGGGTTGGACGAGACAGGGCGATGTTTGGTTGTTTGATTTCTCCTGGATGATTGAGATTTGTTTGGATATGATTGTTGTGATGAGATACATGGATGTATGTAAATATATGCACAATGGTTTGCTAAGTATGCATGATATGATTCATGAATGGAGAATGACGGATATTGTGGAAACTTGGCATGTGAAATGAATGAGTGGACTGGAATTAAAGTAACATGGTATTGATATGTGATGAGACCCTAGACTCATGGGATGGTGATGATCAGTGGTATGGATTCTAAATGTGATAAGTATGAGGAGTGGGTCCCAAGGGTTGGTATGAGTTTTCAAACATGATTTAATGTTCTAATATTACTGATTTATGATTGATTGGTTCGTGTCAGCGTGTAATTCCTTGGGGTCTCTAGGTGAGACCTTCTGGGTTGCGTTTCAGTGATCGGGACATAATTCCATGGCCCCTGTTAGTGGGTGCCCATGGTGGTACCCCATCTGTATAACTAGGTAAGGATTCAAGTTAAGGTTGCATCCTAACACTCTAAGAAGTCAGTTAGTCTCACTTAGAGCGGACTGACTCCTGTGGTGAGAGTAGCAGGAGGCCTGAAATTCATTAAGGGCTAACCTTGTGGTGAGGGAAAATTGATCCATCGTAACACTTGTAACACAGAGCTCGGGGGTGAGCAGCTCAGGTTGAGCAGAGGTATCCACCACAAGTGCAAGTATCCGCTGAATCCGACTAAGTTATACATATCCGAATGAGTCGAGTCGAGTCGTAGTGTGTTGATTGAAGAGTCATAACATGCTTGGTTGCTGTATGGATATTGGATGGTGAAATTATGTTTAACTGTATGATGAAAATGTTGTTGGCTCTAGCTTACCCTGCTTATTGTATGGTTGTCTTATATATGGCTCTTCTTTCTTGCGATGATCATCAATGTGATTGATGGGAGCAGATGGACGATGTTCTCGTGGTCAGCAAGGAAATGGAGATTCTGCTGCTTAGTCCGCGTGGATGGGACTATAGATTCCTTTGAATTTTCTTTAGGGCTATGGCCCCTGTTTTTCGCTGTTCCTGGATTGTAAACTTTTAGTCGAACCGTTATCCTGTTTTTGGTTGGCATCATGGTGTGCCTAGTTTTGTAGGGGTGGTGTTATGAACCCCAGGACTGCGTTGTTGTACTATCTTTGTGTGGCGTTTCCTTTAATTGCTATTTTAAATTAAATGGGACGTTACAGTATTTAACAATAATAATAAAAACAATAATAATAATAAGTATTATAATAATAATTATAGTTGTTAATAACAATAATAATAGTAATATAATAATATTAGTAATATAATAATAGAAATAATTATAATTAATAATAATGATAATAATATTTATAGTTGATAGTAATAATGATTATTAATTATAGTTAATAATAATAACCCGTGACGAATCTTGACCAATGATTTTGGAGGAGCCAAAATAATTTATAGTAAAAACTTTTGAACTCATCAATAATTTTTCCGAAATAAAAATCTTCAGTTATTCCTTTTTAAATGTAAACTAGTATACTGACCCGTGTGTACGCACGAGACGTATTTGTTTTATTTTGTATATTAAATAATAATATAGTGAAAGTATTATGTAATGAAATATTATAAAAATTAAGTTATATTGTTGTAAATGTTGTTATTAAAGTAATGAAATAGTAAATCTAAGTAATGCAATAATAATTTCAGGTTTAAAAATAATAAACAGAATTAATATCACAATATAATATAGTTAATTTAGAGAACATTTTTTTATTTTTTTTATTTTAAAATTTTTTAGAATAATAATATAATTGCTATTATATTTATTTAACCATTAAAAATACTAATACTAATATAAATATAAATTATAAATTATAAATTATAAAAATTTAAAAGATTAAAACTCTATTTAACAAAAGTATTTAGTATAATAAAATTTTCTATAATTAAAAAAAGCACACTTATAATAATAACACCATTATGAAAAGTAATAATAATAATAAAAATAATAATGATACCAATAATAATAATAATAATAATAATAATAATAATAATATTTATGCTATAAATATTAATATTAATGCTAACACTAAGGCTAATGTCAACTATAATAATTTATAATTATATATAAAGATATACATTAACAACAAAACATATAAAAATGACAAGTAATTAAAATACGATCCCATAGTAAATTAATTTAAGATGTGTGTCTAACTATAATAATAATAATAATAATAATAATAATAATAATAATAATAATAGTAATAATAATAATAATAATAATAATAATAACAATAATACCATTATAACAATATCTTGTAGTGATAAAAATAATAATAATACAATAACTACATATATAAAGATATATACATTTGTTGTGTCCTCTTTTGTTTATATAATTTTATCCTCTTAATTATTATTTGTTAAATTAAAATAATTATTCATAATAAAAATTACTTGTCTATTTTATCATTTTAATAATTTTAGTAACTATTTTTATAATTCAAATAGTTACACAAATATAAAAATAAAATGAACAACAAAACAAATAAAAAGTGCAAGTAATTGAGATATGATCCCGTAGTAAATAAATGTAAAATGTGTATTTAACTATATAATAATAATAGTAACAATAATAATAATAGATAATAATAACACTAAAATAATATCGCGTAGTGATAAAAAAAAAATAATAATACAACTACATATATAAAAAGATAAATGAATAAACAACAAAACAAATAAAAGGGTCAAGTAACTAAAAGATGATTCATAGATAGTAAGTAAAAGTAAAATGTGTATGTAAACATAATAATAAAAACAATAATAATAATAATAATAATAATTATTATTATTATTATAATAATTATAGTTCTAATTAATAATAATAGTAATAATAATAATAATCTATAACAATATATAAAGAGATTTTCTCTTTTGTGTCCACATTTCAAATACCAATTTTACCCTTTAAAATATAATTATTTATAAAATTTTTGAAAATTGGCCGTTACTTTTACAAACTTTTTTATAAAATCGTCTATCCATGCTCTTCTCTTTTTCTCTGTTGATCAATCGTTATTCTCTCATCTTTTCTGATATATTTTACTTTATTTTTAATAAATATAATTCTATTTTATATATTATAACTTAATAACATTACATTATCATCACTTACTATAATATCATGTATATTTAAAAAACCCGTACACACAGACGCGATAACACCTGTGTGTACGCTAGTAATAATAATAATAGTAATATAGTAATAGAAATAATTGTAGTTAATAATAATAATAATAATAATTATTATTATTATTATTATAGTTGGTAGTAATACTAATCATAATAATTATAGTTAATAATAATAATAATAATTATTATTATTATAATTAGAGTTGATAATAATAATAATAACTATAATTAGAGTTATAATTGATAATAATAACAATAATATAAAATAAAATAATAAATATCATGAAAATTAGGTTATATTGTTGTAAATGTTATTATTAATGAAATAAATTTGTAAATTCAGTTTTAAATATAATAAATAAAATTAATATCCCAATATGGTGTAGTTAATTGATTTTACAAAATAATTATAATAGTATATGACCTGTGCGTGTATGCACATTTTTTTATTTATTTCAAATATGTTTAGAATAATAATATAATTGTTATTATATTTATTTAACCATTAAAATAATAATAATATTAATATAAATTATAAATTATAAAAATTTTAAAAGATTAAAAATCTATTTAGCAAAAATATTTAGTATAATAACAGTTTTTATAATTAAAAAAAACACTTGTACTAATAACATCACGATGAATAGTAATAATATTAATAATAAAAATAATAATGATACTAATAATAACAAACAAATGATAATAATAATAATAATGTTTATCTTATAAATATTAATGTCAATGCAAATACCAAGGCTAATGTTGACATACTAATAATCTATAATTACATATAAAGATATATACAACAGTAACAAAACAATTAAGAAGGACAACTAATTAAGATATGATCTCGTAGTAAATAAAATTAAGATGTGTGTCTAATTATAATAATAATAATAATAATAATAATAATAATAATACCATTATAATAATAATACCATTATAATAATAATATCCTGTAGTGATAATAATAATAATAATTATAATACCATTATAATAATATCCCGTAGTGATAATAATAATAATAATAATAATAATAATAATAATAATAATAATAATAATAATAATAATACACTAACTAAATATGTAATGAGATACACATTTTTTATGTCCTTTTTTTGTTTTTACATTTTTATCCTCTTAATTATTATTTATTAAATTTAAATAATTATTCATAATAAAAGATTATTTGTCAGTTTTATTATTCTACTAATTTTAGTAACTATTTTTTTTCAATTCAAAAAATACCAAGACATAAAGATAAAATGAATAACAAAACAAATACAAAGAGCAAGTAATTGTAATATGATCCCGTAGTAAATAAAAGTAAAATATGTGTCTAACTATAATAATAATAATAATAATAATAATAATAATAATAATAATAATAATAATAATAATAATACCACTATAATAATATCGCGTAGTGATAAAAAAATAATATTAATACTACTACTACTAATAATAATAATATTAATATTAATACAACTACATATATAAAGAGATAAACATCTTTGGTGTCCTTTTTATTTTATCAATTTTATCCTCTTAATTATTATATTTTAAATTTAAATAATTATTTATAATAAAAAAATTATTTTTCAGTTTTATTATTTTACTAATTTTAGTAACTATTTTTTTAAATTGAAATAATTGTTCAAATGGAAAGATAAATGAACAACAAAACAAATAAAAATGATAAGTAATTGAAACATGATTCCTACATAGTAAGTATAAGTAAAATGTGTAGGGATGTCAAAAAAAATATGTACCTGCAGGTATCCACAACGGTAGGAAACAAATATTAAAAATGGATACCCATGGGTACGAATATTTTTAATACTTGCATGTTAACAGTGCGGGTACAGGTATCATAGTATACGTACCGGTGGATACCCGTACCCGCTAAACTTTAATTCATAAAAATATCCATATATATATATATATATATATATATATATTAGTAAAAAACATTTTGACCTAATTTTTTCTAAGCTGCACATCTTGTCTTCTCTTCTGTCTTCATTCTTCCAACTTCAAGTATTGATACATTGTCTTCTTCTAGGTACATCCCTTGACATTATTCTCTTTCCTTTCTTTGAAATTGGGCATATACATCAAACCCTATATAGACAGTGACGTTTATGGTATGTTTTTTGTCAAATGATGGAATCAAAATAAGAATACTTAACACGTGACAGTTGAGTTTTATTATTTGTTTATTTTGTTTATTTTTCAGGAATCAATCGGAGAAAATGAGTTTATTGATCAAAGCACTAATTAAAGAATTTTCATTGTGTTAAACGTCAATTTATATTTTTTTTTTTATAATTATTTGGACTTGTATGAACTTGAGTTTATTTGAACTTTATTTAAAATTTATGACAATGATGTATTTTATTTATTTGAATTTATGATTAAATATTTGTTTCTTAAATAATTTTGTAAATATCTGCGGGTACCCGTGGATACCTGCGGATATGAAAAAAAATAGGCGGGTACCCGACGGATATGGGTATGGGTACGAGACAAATATTTATCCAGCAGGTAGGGTATGGGGGAACTACTACCCGTACCCTACCCGTCCTATTGACATCCCTAAAAATGTGTATCTAACAATAATAATAATAAAAACAATAATAATAATAATAATAACAATAATAACTATTATAATAATTATAGTTCTTAATAATAATAATAATAGTAATATAATAATAGAAATAATTATAATTAATAATAATGATAATAATATTTATAGTTGATAGTAATAATGATTATTAATTATAGTTGATAATAATAACCCGTGACGGATCTTGACCAATAATTTTGGAGGAGCCAAAATAATTTATAGTAAAAAAATTTGAACTCATCAATAATTTATTCGGAATAAAAATCTCCAGTTATTCCATTTTGAATGTAAATAACCATATTACATTCAAGAAATTCATCTTTCATCTTAATTCGAATTTTGTTTTGATAATCTTCATTGTAGAAAATGAAATATTAAGAGTTAAATAAAATGAATTAGAAAAGAAATCAAGTAAAACATCTTTAATTTGTTTGTTTTTGTCAAAGATTGACATAGTTCAATAATGTTCCACAACTCCTTCAAATTTGAATGAGTGTGAACATCAACAATGAAATATTGGAGTGAAATTTTAAACTAATCATATATTTATCAATATACCTATTTTTTTTAAGTTTAAGACAAAACAATAATTTATCATAATCTAATAAAAAATGAGATGTAATTACTAACAAAAATATATAATTGTAATAATATTATATATTACAAATAAGAGTAATAACTTTACTACTAATAATGTTAATAATACTAGGGTTAAGTATGTTTTTAGTCCCTGAACTTTGGCCCAAAATTGGAATTTATCCCGGGTTGAAACTTTGATAAATTTTAGTCCCTAAACTTTAAAAATGAATAAATATAGTCCTTTTAACCCAATTTTGTTAACTTTTTTTTAGGTTTCAAACGCATTTCTCAGTAAATATTGGAGTTGTTTATGCCGTTTGACACATTCTCGGCTTAATATTCACTCTGAAATGCGTTCGAAACCTAAAAAAAAGTTAACAAAATTGGGTTAAAAGGACTATATTCATTCGTTTTTAAAGTTTAGGGACCAAAATTTATCAAAGTTTCGACCAGGGACGAATTCCAATTTTGAGTCAAATTTCAGGGACTAAAAACATACTTAACCCATAATACTAATAGTAATAATATATAATAGTAACATATAATAATAATAATAATAATAACAATTATTATTATTATAATAATACTAATATTTGTTATAATTTTACTACTATCACTATAAATAATATTTATAATAATATATTATTAATAATTAGAAATGCTAATACTTATAAAAATAATACAAATAATAATATTATTTATAATTAATATTATAGTTGAAATCATACCATAACAAATTTTTAACTCATCAATAATTTATTCTGAATAAAAATCTCCAGTTATTCCTTTTTGAATGTAAATAACCATATTGCGTTTAAGAAATTCATCTTTCATCTTACTCCAAATTTTGTTTTGATAATCTTCGTTGTAGAAAATAAAACATTAAGAGTTAAATAAAATGAATTAGACAATCAATCAAGTAAAATATCTTTAATTTGTTTGTTTTTGTCAAAGATTGACATAATTCAATAATGGTCGACAAATCCTTCAAATTTGAATAGGTATGAATATCAACAATGAAATATTGGAGTGAAATTTTAAACTAATCATATATTTATCAATATACCTTTTTTTTTAAGTTTAAGACAAAAAAATAATTTATCATAATCTAATAAAAATTGAGATGTAATTACTAACAAAAATATATAATAGTAATAATATTATATATTACAAATAAGAGTAATAACTTTACTATTAATAATGTTAATAATATTAATAGTAATAATATATAATAGTAACATATAATAATAATAACTATTATTATTACTATAATACTAATATTTGTTATAATTTTACTACTATCACTATAAATAATATTTATAATAATATATTATTAATAATTTGAAATATTAATACTTATAAAAATAATACAAATAATAATAATATATTTATAATTAATATTATAGTTGAAATCATAAAGTAAAAAACTTTGAACTCATCAAAAATTTATTCAGAATAAAAATCTCCAATTATTTCTTTTTGAATGTATATAACCATATTGCGTTCAAGAAATTCATCTTTCATCTTATTCCAATTTTTGTTTTGATAATCTTCATTATAGAAAATGAAACATAAGAGTTAAATAAAATAAATCAGACAATTAATCAAGTAAAACATCTTTAATTTGTTTATTTTTGTCAAAGACTGACATAATTCAATAATGGTCGACAAATCCTTCAAATTTGAATGGGTATGAACATCAACAATGAAATGTTGGAGTAAAATTTTAAACTAATCATATATTTATCAATATACTTTTTTTTTTGTTTATGATGAAGGATTGACCCCAACCAAGGATGGAGGCACATGCTTAAGAAGACTAAGCATGTTTAGAAAGGAAGTTCACTAATTCTCCATCCCTTTCATTTGTGTTTATTTTTTTTGATTCCCAAAGTTGACTTAGTTGATTCAACTTTAGTTGACTTGTTGACCTTTGACTAGGTTTGACTTGTTGACTATAGTTGACTTGAATTAAGCTAACATGCTAATCTATGCTTATTTGCTTTGTAGGTTAATTAGGAGTAAGAAAGCAATTCTAGGTGGCGCATGGTGATTGGGGAGCATAAATGATGTGGAGGAGAGAGTAAAGCAAATGCATAAAGCATAAAGTAAAAGACATGAAGCAAGTGTACCTATGTACATTTGGTCTCCTTTGTTTTTAGCACACTTTGTCCACTTTTTGGAGACATATGAGACACATTCTTTGTCTTCTTTTGGAACGAAATTATCCTTGCACACACCATAGTTAGCTATTTTGTCTCTTATTTTTTGTAACCTTATTTGACATAGTTTCTAGAAGCTAGGGTTAGGTTTTTGTAGAGACATCCTTATGTATCTTTTATTTGCTTAGAGGCCCCTAAGTTCTTCTATATAAGGGGTGCTCCTAGACATGTAAAAGGGTTGAAGATTTTGAAGTAAAAACACTCTTGTGTCTCAACCATTTGTGAGAGTTTCCTCCCTAGGGAGTGAATACTTTTAAGCCTTATCTTGCATAGTAAGTGGCGACACACATCCACTCATCTTCAAGGTTGCCATGGCTTCTAGCCTAGCCTTGTAGTGGCGTGCTGCTCACATTTTTACCATTTCTTTCCTTTCCCTTTTATGTTTTCTTCTTCCTCTAATTGTTCTTGGTTTTCTATGGTTTATGTGCTTTCCATTACCTTTTTGTTTTGAATCAATCCATCATCTTCTTCTCTTGTGCTTTGTGAAAGGAACCTTCACATCAAGATAGCTTGCTATCTTCATGTCCAGTGGGGATTTCACTTAGCTTTCTTAATCAACTCACCATATTCAATAATCTTAAAAAGGAACAAGATAATCCTTCATCATTTGGTATCTAGAGCCTAGGTTATCTTGAATATGGTGTTTTTCATGTGCTAACCTTGTCTTGTTGTAGTTATCTTTGTATGGTTCAAATCCACTTCCATTGCACACAAAAACAAGGCTGGCAGAAACTGTTCACGATTTTAAAAGATTAAACTGAACCTTCTCAGTGATCCAAAAATTACGTCTTGATGTCAAAAGAAAGCTCTGTTATTCTAGTTTCTAACAAAAAAAGAACCAATGCATTTGGAGTTTTGTGGAAAGAGTTATGATTGAAATAGTGAGCATAGGTCAGAGTTGTCGAGATCACCGCGAATCAACGTTTTTCAGGTTATGTTGGGCAGTTTTGGCTACTGTTTTTGTTACTCTTCTTACTCCTAAATGTGGTTAGATAACATGTCTTTGGATGCTTAGTCTTTGAGCCTCAAATCCATGAGTTTAAATGCATGATAGCTACATGTTTGTGTCTTTGTGTATGTCATGTTGAGTCTTTAAATGTGTCTAACTTTTGCTTGAG
>Ga0214542_1003897_pt1 | contig 29939 bp, 17 predicted proteins | sample CNSS1metaG_FD_160096 | JGI IMG/M metagenome (GOLD analysis project Ga0214542, IMG submission 160096) | Root nodule microbial communities from cowpea collected in UCLA plant growth center, Los Angeles, California, USA - CNSS1 | ecosystem: Host-associated > Plants > Roots > Nodule | place: USA...
TATATATTTTTTAGATTATTTAATAAATTATAAATAGTTTAGTAATTTAAGCGGGGACGGGTATTTGGGCGGGTATATATATATCCCCATCCCCATCCCCATCCCCAGTTGAAAATTTCGGGTATTAACCATACCCATACCCATACCCAGTCAAAGCGGGGATTCCCCGTCAAAACGGGGACGGGTTCGGGTGATACCCACGGGCACGAGTTTATTTGCCATCGCTAAAGACATATCTTTAATTTAATTCGCAATTTAAGTGTTGATTCATAAACTTTATAAAATAGAAATTATATTTAAAAAATTTAAAATAATATTATTTTTTTAAAATAAATATTTGTATTATAATTAATATTTATTTATATATATGAAATTATTATAGTTGAAATTTAAATTTAAATATAATTAGTGGTGGATCTTCAGCCAAATTTTGAGGTGTCAAAATTTTGGTTGAATTATTCTTTTGGTTCATTTTTATGTTCAAAATTATCAAGTTGTTTTTTTAATTTTTTAAGTCTCAATTTGGTTCTGATTTTTAAAAAATTGATATACTTTGGTCTTTTTTGTTAAATATTTTGAAGCGAAAGAAAGATTTTTTTATCAAGAATTGACACTATGATTATATCAATTACATCATCAAATGAAACAATCATCCTTATTAACAACTTCAATCTTGATAAAAGATTCGATTCAATAAATTTAACGAAAATGACAAAATTGCATTATTTTTTAAAAAACCAAAACCAAATTGAGACAAAAAAATGGAAGACCAACTTGATATTTTTGAATGAAAATAAGAATCAAAAGAGTAATCTCAAAATTTGAATATAAATTAGGAAACACATTATATTTACTTTTTTTCATGATAATAAAACATAATAAAATAATAATTATTGTTATTATTATAATTATAATTATAAAATTAAATATAAATATTTTTTTATAATTTTACTATAATTAATTTTCATTTATAATGATTAAGTTTAAAAAAATAATTAAATAAAAAATATAGTTAAATTACACAAATAATCATTTAAAAGATAATATTAATAAAATAATTTTTTTTATTTAAAATACAAAATTGAAAAATAAATGTGGATAACCTAAAATAAACTTTTCTTTGTATATAAATATAGATGTATACAAATTGATTAAAATATCAAATAAATGAAATATATTAAAAATATTAATTTAAAAAATATATTTAAAATTATATATTAAAATATATATAAATATAAGGTTAGATTAAGTAAAAAAAAAATCTACACAGAAAACAAAACTTAATGCAAATATCCGAAGTATTCCACTAAGTCAGACTAAACTGAGTCACCCTGTTTGATAACTGAAACGTAGTTTTCTTTGGTTAACTCATTTTGTGTTATCCAATATTAATGATTATTTTAACATTTTTTTATTTACTATATAATTTACCAGCACTATTCATATCAAAATAATAATATTTTCCAAGAAGTAGTATTCCCTGTGCTTGAATATATACATAGTTTGATTTTTTTTCTTGGACCCTTTATTGTCACTAAAACGTATCACACTTAGCAAACTAAACTCGTTTTTCACCAAGTTGATATTCATACTCCACGAGGGTGTTGTTTTTAAAAGTCGTTGAAACTCATAACATTGTTTAAATGATACCAAAAAAAGACGGTAATAGAAGATATTTCAAGTTAAGTATAATATTTATAAACTTAAGTTAAACATCCATAATAAGAATATTAAGATCAGAGTAATTTTTTGGTTAAAATATTAAACTTATTTGATATTGGAAGACCATAAAATTGAACCGTACAATATAGATCATAGATTGAAATACACTCTAACAGACAAGAACATAAAATTACATAAAATTGGAAATGGTTTAAGATTATAAATGTTGGTGAACTTTTGCTACAATTCATGGATATAGATCTATAGAATTTAGTGGTGTGGGACCATCTCACACCAACCCAACTGCTGTCAATAAGTTGATGTAACATCAACTGAAGAAGAAGAAGAAGCAATAAGATGTTGCAAGAGATATTTTTGTATTGGTCATTAATAAAGAAAAAATGATGAGAAACTCCTTAGAGTCAAAACCCAAAAGCATTATTCCATTGGTTTGGCACAACTGGTTGAGGAGTGAAGGAAAGGGAAAGAAGGCAATTCGTTTGTGATAAAATTGGAGTTTGGAGAGGGAAAAAAGTAAGAAAGACTATGATGATGATGTTATAGGTAGTGCCAACATTGGGATTGGATAGATTAGCTTCTAAGACAAGGAAAATCAATAAAATGGTGTAGAAAAGTGCTTAGTTAAGCTTTTTCTTTCTTTTTTCCTTCACAAGCTTGGTGCTATTTTTTTTTGACTCCCTCCTCTTCCTCTTCCTTAACCTGCAACATTTCTCTTTGCTGCTTCTTAATGTTGCCACATGTTACATGCAATGTTTGTCCTTGTGTTACCTGAACCAAACATCTTTGTCTCATCATCATATTAAGGTTTGTGCAAAAGTCAGAAAACTGTTCTTAACATGACAACCCTTCGTGTGTTGCTTTTTCTGGGACTCTTGTGGGCTGAAATTCATGTCATTTCTTCATACACTGAAACTCAAGACGGTAATGGTTCCCTTTTCTCGTTACTTGAATCATCTTATATTCATTAGTTACATGTTTCTCATGATCTGATTTGAACCTAATATAAGTTAGCTCACACTGGCTGAAAAACTGATGCAAATCAAAGAGACCCTTATAGAATAAGTGATTACTTTCTTGCACTTTGCTTAATGGTTATGCATCTTATGCAGTTGTTGCACTTAGATCATTAAAAGATGTATGGCAAAATACACCGCCCAGCTGGGATAAATCAGATGACCCATGTGGAGCACCATGGGAAGGAGTAACCTGCAACAAATCAAGAGTTACTTCATTGTAATAATCCAGCAATTAAACGTTATTGATCCTTGTGTTCTTTAGTATTGTGATTTGTCTTCCTTTTCATCACTTCTTGTAGTAATTTTAAGAAAAGTACTTTTCTGTCTGCACTTTGATTATAGAGGATTGTCAACAATGGGCCTGAAGGGGAAATTAAGTGGAGATATTGGTCAGCTTACAGAACTGAGATCCTTGTAAGTATGATTTTCTGTTTCTCTTTGGAATGAAACTATGGACTAGGATAACTGTTGCACCACACAATCACCATAGCAGATTTTCTCAACATTTGACTTAACTTTTGTTATTGAAAAGGAGAAACAGTTTTGCAAAGCATGTTTTGTGCTGATTAACATTGAGAATTATTTAACTGCTGCAGGGATTTGTCCTTTAATAGAGATTTAACAGGTCCTCTCTCTCCAGAATTAGGAGAACTAAGCAAGCTAAATATCCTGTAAGATTCACGAAACCATGTAATTCCACGGTGTTATTTCATGTAACTTGTAGTGATTTCCTTAAGGCCTTCCTTTCCTGTTTCAGGATTTTGGCTGGTTGCGGCTTCAGTGGCAATATTCCAGATGAACTAGGAAATCTTTCAGAGCTATCTTTCCTGTAAGAATAATAACCTTGGAAAAGCATTTACATGCACAACAAAAAAGTGATTTTGAAACTCAATGGACTTTTTCAGGGCGTTAAACTCAAACAACTTCACTGGAAAAATACCTCCTTCGTTGGGTAAACTCTCCAAAATTTATTGGTTAGACTTGGCAGACAACCAGCTCACAGGTCCTATCCCAGTTTCAACCTCCACGTCCCCTGGATTAGACCTTCTTTTAAAGGCTAAACACTTGTAAGTTTTTTTTTTTTAGTTAACACTTGTGATTACCTTCTTTTAGCTAGTGCAGCAAAGGGTAATGTGTACAAAATAGCACACCTTTCATCTTTTTGTCGAGTGCTAGTGGCTACATTGAGTACTGATTCAGTGTTATGATTTCTAAATTTCAGCCATTTCAATAAGAATCAGCTTTCAGGTTCCATTCCCCCTAAGCTTTTCAGCTCTGAGATGATACTCATACACATGTAAGTTGACATTTTTATTTTGGCATCATTGTTGTTTCTTAGTTTATGATATTAACCTTTGAACTTTTGTTTTGCTTTGTGATAGATTGTTTGATGGGAATAATCTAAGTGGGACTATACCTTCAACATTGGTACAAGTTAAGACTGTTGAGGTTCTGTAAGTGATTCCTTCCTTCAAATTTCCAATTTTCCTTTTGTTTGATTTAATTTTCTCTGATATTTTTCCGTATTCTAATTTATGACAGACGGCTTGATAGGAATTTCCTGACAGGAGAGGTTCCATCAAATCTCAACAACCTTACAAACATCAATGAATTGTGGGTACTTATGTTTGAGATGTGAACATGTAAAAGGATTTTAGAATAACATTAATGGAGATTTATACAGTTTTGATCTCTTTCAGGAATTTAGCTCATAACAATTTCACAGGTCCTCTACCTGACTTAACTGGAATGGATACCCTCAACTATGTGTAAGTAATTTTCACGGATTGGTGTTTCAGTTTTCTTTTTCCTTAATAATTATTGTTCAATCTGTAACCTTGTGCAGAGATCTTAGTAACAACTCTTTTGATCCATCTGATGCTCCAACTTGGTTCACAAATCTGCCATCACTCACCACTCTGTAAGTTATTAATTACAAATTAGAGTTTCTCTTATTACCTGTTTCCTGAACTTATGTAATAATATATAATCTAACAAAGAATTTTCACCGTTTAACCTTCACTGTGATGAAGTGTTATGGAGTTTGGGTCCCTTCAAGGTCCTCTTCCATCGAAACTTTTTGGCATTCCTCAAATACAGCAAGTGTAAGTCCCTAACTACTATGTTGATCATTAGTAGTTATACAGACAATAGAATGGCAATCATTATAATTTTCATTTTTTTACAGGAAACTACGAAACAATGTATTGAACGATACATTGAACATGGGTGAAAACATTTGTCCCCAATTGCAGCTTGTAGATTTGCAACAAAATGAGATTTCCTCAGTGACCCTCAGTTCACAATACAAAAATACATTGATGTGAGAAAGTTTGATACTTTATTTTGGAGATACTTTTTAAGACTTTGATGCTCTTTCATTTGTAAGACCTTTCCTTCTCTGATGTCTTCCTCATTTTTCTCAGTCTAATAGGAAATCCAGTGTGCAGCAGTGCTCTTTCAAATACAAATTACTGCCAACTTCAGCAGCAGGCTAAGCAACCTTATTCCACCAGCTTGGCTAATTGTGGAGGCAAATCTTGTTCTCCTGATCAAAAGCTCAGCCCCCAAAGTTGTGAATGTGCTTATCCATATGAAGGAATGTTGTACTTTAGAGCACCCACATTCAGAGAACTGTCCAATGTAAACACTTTCCATTCACTTGAAATGAGCCTATGGGTGAAACTGGGTCTAACTCCTGGCTCAGTTTCTTTACAAAACCTCTTCTTTGATAGTAATGACTATCTTCAAGTGCAACTAGCACTCTTTCCACCAACAGGGCAATACTTTAATAGGTCAGAAGTTCAAAGAATTGGGTTTGAATTAAGTAATCAAACTTACAAGCCTCCAAAAGAGTTTGGACCCTATTACTTCCTTGCATTTTCTTATCCCTTTTCAGGTAACTCAGAAACAATTCATATTTCAATATTCAACTGGTGACAGTGATTTACAACTAAATGTAAATTACTTCAGGTTCTCACAGAGGAGCTTCTCTTAGCAAGGGTGTTATTATTGGGATAGCAATTGGCAGCACATTTTTGGTTCTGAGCCTCATAGGGTTAGCTATTTACGCGATTCTGCAGAAGAAGCGTGCAGAGAGAGCCATTGGATTAAGTAGACCATTTGGTAATTATTCAATGCATTCATTTTCTTGTTATCAGAAATCAGTGTGTACAGACCCTCCAAACTTGGATAGCTATCATCAACTTTGCTTATCCACTTTCATTAATTTCTTCCAGCATCATGGGCACCAACTGGGAAGGATAGTGGAGGTGCACCACAGTTAAAGGGAGCAAGATGGTTCTCTTATGATGATCTCAAGAAGTGCACCAGCAATTTCTCTGAAAACAATGAGATAGGCTCTGGAGGCTATGGCAAGGTATTGCTTCTTATGCTTTCACATGTTTCTAAGTTCTTGTAAATGCTTAATTATTCCCTTTTTTATTGACTAAAGGTGTACAAAGGTGTTCTTCCTGATGGGAAAATAGTTGCAATCAAACGAGCTCAGCAAGGATCAATGCAAGGAGGCCTAGAGTTCAAGACTGAAATTGAGTTGCTTTCAAGAGTTCACCACAAGAATCTTGTTGGCCTTGTGGGGTTCTGCTTCGAACAAGGGGAACAGATGTTGGTTTACGAATTCATACCCAATGGAACACTTAGAGAGAGTTTGTCAGGTAACTCGCATGATAGGAACATTCAAGTACCAAGCTTATCATCTGTAGGAAGAGCAAAATTAACATTCAGTTTAGTGGATTGAATTTTTGGTATAAAAAGTCCTTTCATAGAACAGAAATATCAAAGTTGTGCACATGTTTCTGTGCAACTTATTATATAACTAAGACAAAAGCATTAATAAAGTACCTTAAATAATCAATGTGAATTGCAGGGAGATCTGATATTCATCTTGACTGGAAGAGGAGACTCCGCATTGCTCTTGGTTCAGCCAGAGGACTTGCATACTTACACGAACTTGCCAACCCTCCCATAATCCACAGGGATGTGAAATCGAGTAATATCTTGCTGGATGAAAATTTGACAGCAAAGGTTGCAGATTTTGGCTTGTCCAAACTTGTATCAGACAGCGAGAAAGGCCATGTTTCCACTCAGGTTAAAGGGACATTGGTGAGCAATGAAGTATATTTTCTTTTATGGCTTAGATCTTTGTTCCTGTTTAAGCTAAGAACCGTGCATTTTATACAATTAAATATGCTTGATGCAAAAAGTTCCAATTTTATTTAGTTTAATGGTTCAACATGTGCAGGGTTATCTGGATCCTGAGTACTACATGACCCAACAACTCACTGAGAAGAGTGATGTGTACAGTTTTGGAGTGGTGATGCTTGAACTAATAACTTCAAGACAACCAATTGAGAAGGGGAAGTACATTGTCCGCGAGGTGCGCACGCTGATGAATAAGAAGGATGAAGAACACTATGGTTTGAGGGAACTGATGGATCCAGTGGTGAGGAACACACCGAACCTCATAGGATTTGGGAGGTTCTTAGAGTTGGCAATGCAATGTGTAGAGGAATCAGCTGCAGATCGTCCAACAATGAGTGAAGTTGTGAAAGCACTTGAAACCATTTTGCAGAATGATGGGATGAACACAAACTCTACTTCTGCATCCTCATCTGCCACTGATTTTGGTGTTTCCAAGGGTGGAATGAGGCATCCCTATATTGATGCTTCATTTACCAAGAAAGACAATGGTAATGACAGTAGTAATAGTGCCTTTGACTACAGCGGAGGGTACACACTTTCAACAAAAGTTGAACCCAAATAGATGCTGTAGTATACATATTTTTGTCAGACATCATTTATTCTTCCTTTTTTTTTGGTCCTTCTTCATTCTCAAAGGAAGACATCATTAACTTGTGTTCCTTTTTTGTCTTACGTAAACTAATGTCGTGTATTCTTTTTGTGCTCAATAGCTATATTGCATGTAATGTTTAGGAAGAAATGTTGCAAGTTTATCACACAGTTCCAGCACGTGTTAGTCCAATGATGCTGATTTTAGTGAGTTAATATTTCATTTAGAAAAACCGGGCAAAACCATGAATCCTTGTCACCGGTTGTCAGATTCCACTTTTTGTGCCATGAATCCTTGTTTCCTTCATTCCAAGCTTTTGTTTAGAGATTACCCATCCTTCAATTTAAATTTACACGTTAACAATCATATATTTAATATGATTTTAAGAATTATTGTATACTTTTTAATATGCATATATCACAAATCATATTTTATTATTTTCAAATAAACGTATTAGATACGTGTCATGTTCTATACACGGAAGTTAAGAGCATAGTAAAAAGTTATCAATTTGGATGCATATTAGTAGTTTGTCTTTTGTTCTTACAAAATAATTATCGTTAGGTTGAAACAAGTTTAGTTAATACGTAACTGTCGTGTATGTGTTTATTATTTTTGTTTAGTCTTTACTATTAATTATAGTTAATTTAATGTTAAAAAATACCAATTGAGATAATTAAAACAATAACAGATATTTTAAATTAAGATAATTAGATTAATTTTATTCACATAATTCAAGTAATACATTTTTTATTTAATATAAATAAGATAAATACATGTAATTTGATATTATAATTTTTGTTTAACTTTTAATATATTATACACAGTGAAATTTATCATTTTTAACATTATTTTTTCTTTTTTTTTTCAATACTTTATTTTAACATTGTAAATTAGAAAAACAGTTTACGGACACTTATCATTTACTTTTGAACGTCAGTATAAACAACAGTTTTTGTAAATATGCAAGTTATGATTTTTACAGAAAAGGGTAATTGCCAGGTTTTATTTGCTTAGTTGTAATGTATGTCAGTGCCTATCGACTTTATACTATATATTTCTAAAGCACTTGTGTTTACATTTGCTATAAGTAGATAAAATGGTGATCTTATGGCCTAAGAAGTTTAGGTCCTGCATTAGAGGCTATCCAGGATGCGATCACATCCACAAGCATATCCATGTCCTTTGATACTTCTGCACGTAGGACTCTGGAATCCATGCCTAGTGAGTTCCCAACTTCTTTGGCAACTGTCTCCCATGGAGTTCCTACTGTAAGATTTGACAAAAGTTCACTCCCACGATTAACTGCATCGGCCATTGCTGGTGGAACATCTGGTAGGGCCTGCAAGGTGTATAATACAACTTATGGATAATAACTCTTTGGGAGAAATGAAGTTATTTTTTCTAGAAGTACCTGTTGTAATGGAAGTCCGTGATCTCCAGCCAGCTTGCGTATTGACATGTCAAGCACTGAGCTAATGGCTGATTCTGAACTGAGCACCTGAGCTAGAGTTGAAGTCTCATCAATTAAATCATCCTTGAATTTTATCAGCAGATTTCTGGATATGCCATAGTATGATTTTATCTGAGAAATTGGAAAGCATTTGATGAGGAAATGAAATGCAAACTAAGAAGAAACTCAAACAAAATTTAGAATGAAAAGTTGCTGCATTGAGAAATTACAGGAATGTCAATAAACAGGTTTTGATTCTAGACCCTGATTTTAGTGTGCTACACGCTTATTATCAGTGATAAAATTGAACTGGAATTGAATGATTATTTTTATATGAGAATCAAATTGTTTGCCAATACCTCGTACAATCTCCGATGTGCATGATATAACATCCCCTCCCCCTTTTTTCATAAATAAGATGCAATATGAGAATAACTTTAGCCTGTAGGATTGTGCAATAAATATAAAGAACCTACACCCTAAAATGGCATTCAGTTAAATTTGTCTTTTAAAGTGTGACTACCTAAACCATGAAATGAATACGATCTATAAATTCTGCAACCTAAGAATTTGATGCAGTTAAGAAAATGGTTGCAATATTAATATTAATTAGAAATAATATTACGCAAGCGGAATATTATAATTCTAACTCTATTGTAAACAAAAATATATATACTCGTTGCTGAAAATATTAGAAATATGAGATGTCACATACAAGTCGACGTGTCTCCTCAGGCTTTGGAGAAAATTCTTCTCTTCCCTTAACCAAATCCATGTACAAAGGAGGGAGCTGCTCAACTAAAGGAAGAACTTGCTTCATAATGGGTGGGCTAACGTTTTCCAGTTGTTTCAAAGTCATCTCTGCCTGCAATTATCTAAGATTAGTCATCCTAAAAGTAAAACGAATACCGTGCAAAGGAGTACTTTTGGTGCTTGAAAACAATAAAATCTATCCAACAAAGTCTTCCATGCTAGATATAACAGCAATGAGTATCAGAGCAGAGCAAGGAATGCAGAAAAACAGGGAGCATTGAAGCAAAATCCTAAAGGTATAGTTCAATTAAATTCCACTATGCAATCACTGCCATGCAGAAGTTGCACTTAAGGGAAATTACAGAAAGCTCTCTCGGGACTTGGTCTCATACGGGGCACTTGACTCCCTTAGCTATTAATATCATATACCAACAGCCTCCCTTTAGATATCCGAAAGTTCAACGTTTAATTCATTGATGAAACTCTCTTCAGTTGGATTTCCCAAATTCCCACATTTCGCTTTCAAAAGAATTTTGTGAGAAAAAGCAAATGTGAGAGATGCAATAATGTTTCATGGCAAGAAATAAGTATTTAATTTCTTAAAAAGTACTTTTCTATTTGAAGTTGCTGATTTTTCTTTTACATAAACTAAGAACATCTTGAGAGGGTGCCTAAGAGTTTGACTAAAAAGACATTATTTGGGTGAACAAATTAGTAAAACACTTATTCGATAAACAATTATTAAATGAAAGCAGCTTATTCATAAGCTAAACTATGAAATTTCTACAGGAAGGTAATAAGCCACTTCTGAGTCTAAATAATAAGCTTTTCTATATGCCTATTAAGTCTAACCAATTATACAACGAAAAAAACAGACCAGATAGTGATAGAAGTTAGAATTTGTCTATATTGGACAAAACTGTCTTACCAATTCTTTTTTCAACAATCCTAAGAGAAAGTTGTTGTAATAATATGCAATAATTTGGAAAGGAACCAAATTTTATTTCACATACCACAACTGAGGATGTTGATATTTCTACTAGAAAATATTAACAAATGTTTCCCTCCATTTCGAAGTAAGATTATAAAGCAATACTGACCCCAACTCGTAGAGTTGGTGAAGAAAAAATATCTGATAGAAGTGGACCAAGGGTTTGTGCCATTGGGACAAGCACCGGAGAGAACAAAGGAACAGCTGAACTTGCTTCCTGCAAAGGTGAAGTAAAATTTAGTCAATCATCATCAACTACAGAGAATTCATACAGAGGGAAATATTGAGAAAATATCTCCTCAGCTGAGGTAGATTATATATAATTTACTTTCTGGATGGCATACCTTGTTATTGAATGCCATGAGAACATTTCCAGATCTTTGCACTGCATATCTTGATCCTGATAAAATAATTAATTTATTGATTATCTACTAATCAAATCAATTTAATCCGTACAATCAAGTTTAGGAGAAGAATTTTAAAATACCAATCAGAAGATGGACCACTGATCCCAAAGAATGACCAACACCAAAAATAGGAAGGTCTTCGATCTGAGTAAATGAGTATCATTTAACATTTTCATTTAAAAAAGAAAATTGAAAACAGAAAGAAACAAGCCCTTAGATCACAAGTTGAAACTTACTGTTTCTTGCAGTGCGCGATAACACCTATCAAATTTGAACTGTACTTCATCTGCAATGAGGAAGTGATCAAACCCACTAGCGTACGGGGTTGCTATAATCAATATACCCCTAGCAACAGAAAGGGTTTTACGATTAGTTTTTTCCATCGGCAGATCATACATTTATGAGTCTCAAAATGATCCAGAGATGTAGTATATTTCATTGAACTAATAAGAGTTTGTCAGGGATTTAGAACAAAACAACCAAAAGGATCTACATTAACATAAACAAATTCTGGGACAAGAATGTAACTCAGGATTTTGGGAACAGAACAGAGGGACTTACTTTTCCGATAGACGCTCAAGAAACCATCGGTAGGTAAGCTGAGGGGCAGCTCCAACAAATATACCTCCAATAAAATGTACTACGAAATTGGGTCTGGAGCTTTTTGGTTTAAGAATCCAAGCTCCCTGAAATTATAAAATGAGTATGACAAAGTAGACTGAGAAAGACTCCAGAACAAAGGACGGTGTAACTGTTCTTTCCAATGTGCATCAGTGAAGAAAAAACCACATTGCTGCTTTTGGTATTTCAGAAAAGCTTCGAGCTATAAACGCACGTTCAGAGGTGATTGTAGAATACAAACTGCTTGACTATTCTAGAAACGTGTTTTAAGAACTCAGATTCCTCCCATATATATTAATTGCATTCAGCAGCTTCTTCTCGATAGATAAATAAAGAATCATCTTTATAAAATCACTCAGAAAAGGATATAGCCTTGTTCAAAATAACTTTAGATAATACCAAACATACTACAGAATGACAATCTGCCTGTATGATGAAGAATTTGAAAAAACGCGCCATTATCATCCAATAGAGTATATACCTCAACTTCACTCCAGTCTCCGGAACCCCACCAGCCATCCTGTGATTGTCTAACAGAATCTGTAAGTAATCTGCTAAGAAAGAAAATAAACGCATGAGTTGTAGTATGATTACAAACTGCAGTTTTTGATACCTAAATTGACAGTTTAAGGATATCTTGGGCTGTTTACTTCAGTTTTTGCATAAAATGACTGTATTCAGCACAGATATTTGAAGATTGAAAAAATATCTGGCATTTTTAAAAACTAAAAGTGAAAAAAAGAAGAGTAAACCCTTAATTTGAGAAAAAAAGTTACTGGTTTAATCTTTTGCTTTCACTTTTAATTACAGAAATATCAATTTTCACTTATTTCCAATTTTCCAAAATATTTCTACAGGAAACAGTGAATTAATTTTATGTCCGCCTCCATATTAGAAACAGAGTCCAGATTGGATAAAAAGAGAATGAAGACATGGAGAAGTCTAGAATCACTCACACGTAATCACCGTGCTAACACGAATTTAGCAGAAAGAACCACTTTGACTCCTTTAAAAATAAGATGGAGATTGAATTGCGGACAAAAAAATTGAGGAATAACATTGAATAGACTCCTCAAATATCATGACCGAAAAACCTATTAAGCCTTTTCACTGTGAAGATTAAAAACACAGCATTTCTCAAAAACAAACATTTCTTAGATTTTTCTTTCTGTGCAAAACATAAATTAAAAATTGGTTAGACATATATGATTTAGTCTCTTTAATACCTGCATGTAAAAGCTTATTAAATCAGTCATGTAAAAAGTTATCAATTGTCATCATCACTCCCTTGCATGTTCTTAATTTGGTCATTGTTATATATATATATATATATATATATATATATATATATATATATATATATATATATATATATATAACCTATTTTAAATCCATCTTTTACAGACTAAATTAAAAACATACCAGGGTAATCAAATCGACATAGACCAAATCTATAACATTTTGCATCTTCTAGGGAGACTGATTTTATAATACTTCAATAACAGAAACCAAATTGGGACTTCGTTATTAAATAAAATATGTTTAACCTTAAAAATTAATCCCTGATGAGTATATAACACTGAATCTAAGGTATCATAACAAAATTCAGATTGAATCTCTTCCATCAATAAGCATGCAGAGAAAAACACAAAAGCTAATTTTAAGGTAAACGGAAAGAACCTCTCGATTCGACTGTAAACTTGAATAGCTTCGGATTGAGGTCGTTGCTGTTTATTATAGTTGTCATCGTTGAGATTATTAGAGGCGCAACAGATTCTGGTAGCGGTGCCAAAACGACGCCCATAATGAACAGAGGACTTTGCGTTTAATTTGTGGGAATGTGCAGTGTAGAAATTGAGATTGAGACTGTAGGTGGGTGTACACAGCGAGGTAGTCATGGCAATGGTTTTCGTCTCTTCCAACAGCTTCCAACTGTTACGGTTATTGGGTGATTTCTGAATTGAATCAAACATTTACACACAATCTCTTTATGTGTTTGGGGCGGTTTCAAACAAACCGTCAAGTCAACCCACCCGAATCAACTGGGTTAGATTCTATTTGTCGTATCGTATTCAATTAAAATTAGTTACGGAATTTCAAATTTAATGAACTTATTTATTTATTAATTGTTATAACTATTATTTATATACATATAATGTTATCATTGTTTTATAATTATTAAAAATATTGAAATGTTTATTGCAAGATGTGTTTCATACAAATAACAATTTTTTTTTAAATTGTTCAACTTGATCACTTAATCCAACTAAATTATAATTGAGTTAATTTGTTAAATAAAATAAAAAAACTCAATCCAATTAAATTTAAGTGGATTTAAAAGAAAATAGACTTAAACTTCGCTTAATCCTCTCACTTTCGGTCAAATGTGTTTTAATATAATTAAATCTACATTTTTATTATTTGGGAGATGATTCTTGTTTTGCATTCATTTGAATAAAAATAATAAAAGTTTAGATGTATTTTAGTTGAGTTTCTCCTTAATAACTTATAGAAGATTGAAAAAAATCTATCACTTATCAGTAAATTAATTTGAAGACACTTTTTAAATAATTTATTTAGCCCATTAATTTATTTGAATCTATTATCCTATTACTCACCTTTTGTTAGGTTTCATTTAATAGAAAAATATTATTAAATAAAACATCACAATATAATATAATTGAAAAAAAGAGAAAATATTAGAATAATTATTACATTCATCCAAGATATACATGCTATCCAAGGACACAAAATAATCCAAGGAAGAACATAAGAAAAGAGTTTTCCAAAGAATGCTAAAAGAAAGGAGTTTATTTATAGCATCCACTCTAAATAGCAGTGTCACCCTCCATCTGATCAGGATCAACAAGCTCTTCTTATTTGATCACATCAATTTTGGTGATCATTTAAAAATAAAAGACAAACAAGAAAACATAAGCACAAAGAGAAGAGTAAGCCAGTGAAAATAAAATGAGCAAAATAATAATCAAGCCACTTTAATTACCAAACATACAAAAACAGAAGACATACTAACTCAATTATTCAGATACATTCATACATTTAATGAAATCAGATTCACTAAGAACTTGCACTTGTGGTGGTCTCTATGGTTGTGTAGAGCCATTGCCAATGGGTTTCACCCTGCCACACACAAGGTTAATCCATGATCATCTAAGGTTATTATCGTGCCTTAGACTAGGACTTCCTGTTAATCTCAGGACATGAATCATTCTATCCTATGTGAGTATGATTGATCATTAGAGTGTCAGGATGTAACCTTCCTTAAATCCATAAATCACTACATACACTATATTACCACCAATTTTTTTTTCATGAAATTCCCACATCTTTCACATATGATCTCAAAATAACCCATATCCCATGCTAAAGACATCAAGTCAGGTCTCAAAATACCACATCTCATACATCATGTTTTTAAACTCAACTCGGACGATCAGAGGTTAAAAATAAGAAATTTAAAATTCTGCCGCATTTTCACTTAAGTGACAGGAGTATCAGTTGAGCTAGATATTCTCGCTTAAGCGAAGGACTCTCGCTTAAACTAAAAATTAAAAAATCTCACTTAAGCTAAAAATTAAACAGAAACAAAAAGAGTTTCCGTGATTTTCTCACTTAAGTTAGAAATTCTCATTTAAGTGAGAGGACTCGTTTAAAAATTATCATCGCTGAAGCTAAAACTTTTTCTGGCTATTTTCGCTTAATTTAGATTTTTCTTGCTTAATGTAGAATGACAAATTTTCACCATTTTCTTAGCATGCAAAACCAACAAAAACACAAACTACTCAAATTCAATACATTCATCAATTCAATATATTAAGACACAATTAATGACCAAGATAAGCAATTTATTTCATTTCAAAATTTTCAAAAAACCTAACTTTTCTGACCTTAAAGGTATACCAAAATTTATGAGAAGAAAACTCTAAGGAATTTTGAGCACCAAAACCCCAATTTAACTTAAGAAACCAAAACACAAGAACACATTGATGATCTAAAAGGAAGTATAATCCACATAACAGGAAAGGAGATGGAAGTTTGATTTATAACTTACGCGGAGGAAGGAAACATTCAATTGGATTTGAAGAGGACTCTGTGGTGATCCCAAATCTGGGCTCTGTTTCCAGAAATGATGAAAATTCAAATGAAAAGTAAAAAAAATAAGTTGCTTGAGAGTGGAAAGAAGGGAGAGAATGGAAAATGAAGAACTCCTTTTGTGGTTGAGAACTAAAACTAACTTTGATTTTGCCGAAGTAAATTGTAAAATAAAAGGGTTTCACACCTTTAAACTATTAAATTATATATTTTTATATATTTTTTTATTTTTCTCTTTTGTTTTTATTTTGATTTTTTTATAATTTGGATCTATTTGATTGTTTTAAATTAATTATCATTTTTTAAATGCTGGACATAATTTTAAACTATTTTTTATTTTATTGAGATATGAAGCATGATATATTAAATTCACTTGTATAAAAATAACAAAATCCGTATACCAATAGAAATTATCATAAATATGATAAAAGTTACATGAAAAAAATATGAGCAGCCGAAAAAAAACACTAATACCTAATTTAATTACTCGTCTGTGTGACTTATTTTTTCATCCAATTTCTATTGTGTACATAGTTTAGTGTTTTTTTTATATAAAATATTTTTTGTCTTAATTTTCACAAGTTTTATAAAATACGTCATAATTTTATTTTTATACTCAAATAAATTTTAAATTTTGTCAATTTTGTTGAATATTTTATATTCAATTTGATTTCTATATTTATTATTTTTTTTCAATTTTTTTTTCAATTTTTTTAACATAAATCAATTTTGTTCCTTTCCATTAAATTTAATTTTTATATTAAGATTCATATTCTTATTAAATATATTAAAATTTACAACATTATAAATTTTATATTAAATATTATTATATCATTAAATTAAATCATATTAATTAAATTAAGTTTAATTTAAAATAATAATTTATATATATATATATATATATATATATATATATATATATATATATATATATATATATATATATATATATATATGCGCGTGTGAATGTTTTAAAAAATTAATATTATTTATAATTTAAAAAATAGTCTAATTCATAAGTTTGATAGTTAACATGATTTTAATCTATTTAACTAGCAGGCTAAATAGATAGGGAGAAAATGGTACCCTCCAATTTAGGTCACAGTTTTTTATATAGTCTAACCAATTCTAAGGACTTCTCAAGTAATTATGTTTTCACAAACCTATTTTAACAACTCCATTCAGAGGCAAGTTCATCTTTCTTTCATTGGCTTGTAACTTCAATAACAACTTAATAGTGAAAAAAATATACTAAATCTATAAGATTTCAACGATTAAGTTCATAATATTTTAGATTTTGGAACATTTGAAAAACCAAAGTTAAGGACAATTTATAAATTTATGAAATATATATAACTTAGTATCTAAAAAACAAAAAATTAAAAAGCCCTCATCATAAAATAGAGCAAATTCTGTTGAGTTACAGGAATTCATCAAATTGAGAGATTAAATTGTAACGTATTATTGAATTATTGAATATCCTGAATCTTTCAGAATTAACAACCAATTATTAACAAAGTCAACGTTCAACTATACTTTTATAAAAGTTTCCATAATTTGCGATATCATATCACTGGAACTTAAGAATTGTAGAGTTGAATTTAATCAAAGATAACAGAATAAAACAAAGAGAGTTGCATAACATAAAGGGAAAAAAAAAATAATCAGAGGAAGTTAAAAATCCTTTCATTTTTTAGGAAGACATAATAAAATTATTAAATTGCAAGAGTCAAACTGACCCCATTTGTATTTGTTTGATTAGTAATCTAACTCAGAAAATTATTATTAATTCGAGTCAGAGGTCTGATTTTTTTTTTCTATAGTGAATTTGATTTCATAAGTGAGTTTGTACCTACATATTTATGATTCTCAAATAAATGTTTTCACGAGATTTGTTTTTCATTTAAAAAAAAAAAAAACTGAAGTGATGGGTTAATAACAACTTTATTTTGTTTTCAAAATAAAGAAAACAAAGTGGTTGCTCTCACCTTCTGCTATCTATTTATTTATATTATAGTGTTGTTCAAATCACATTTTTGCATTTTATGTCGGTGATTAAATTTCTATTGTTTTTATTTAATAATAATTTAGGGATGACTTATATGGTGAAAATAATTAGGAAATAAACCATAAACTAATTTATCTACACATATACAAATTGCATTTGGTTAATGTTTTTCTTTTGAATTCAACAAGTGTGAAATGATCAAGTACCAAACGCAAGCAAGATGAATTTTCTTGAAGAATTTTTAAATTAATATACATAATATACATTTTTTTATTCGATTAAAACTTATATGAATTTGAATATTATTTATCTTAAAAAATAAATAAATATATATATATATATATATATATATATATATATATAAAATAAAAAAAAATTTTAGGTGCATACAATGTATTACAATTTTAGATAAGAATAAATATATGATATATTAAAAATTAGGAGCACAGCACGCCGGAGGAGTAAACGGGTATTCCATTTTGGTTCTTTCCGAAATCGAAGCATTAACGAAATCTCTGCCACGGGACAGCGACACCGTACGACCTGTGCATTGCTTTCTCACCGTCAACAACACACCGCCACCCGCTATCAAACCTCCACCTAAACCCAAACCAAACCAACCCTAATTCTTCCTCATTCTTCAATTCTTCCCACAAAATCGCCTTCTTCATCGTTTGCAGAACCAATTCCGCCCCAAGTATTTTTTCAATGGCCATCATGTATATAAGGTCTTCACTATATTTCTTGTGCTTTAGTTTTGTGAATTGCTTTTCTTTCTCAGCTGTAATTTGTTGTTCATAGCTCTCTTCCTCCACAATTTTAATTGTTCATGGCGCTGGATTGGTGGGTTTTATGAATTTCACCGTATGTATTTTATTTCGTGAAAAAATTGAAGTATTTGGTTATTTTTGCTGAGTCAATTTAGGTGGGGACTAATGTGGTAACGCTGTATTGTTAGGACACTGATGAACATGACCTATCAGTGCTATGTTGGTTTGGGGGAAATACAGGAGAGAAATTTAAGAAAAATAACATGGATTGTGGATTATGCAAAGGGGAATTGCATTAGTTGATTTTCTTTCAATATAACCAATTAGATGAAGTGTGTAATACTAGAATTTTGTAGAATAGTTTAACCCATAAACGGGTTGATGAAGTGTTTTGTCTCCCTGGCATAACTTTTCTTTTATGGAACTAGTTGTTGGTTTCCGCAGGAGAGTGGTTTCTGTGTCCGTTTGGCTGCCTTGTGATATAAGTTTTGTTCTTGGTGCAGAATGGTATAGTGTAAATTATTGGAAGATTCCTATATAAAAGCATGGGTAGTAGTGACATGGACAAAACCCCTAAGGAGAAGGAGTCTAAGACACCTCCAGCTACGTCACAGGTCTATCAGGGATCTTTTGTTTTGTCTATATTGACAGTTAAGAGTTTAAATGGTGACAGAAATATTTTATTGTCTTTTCCAGGAGCAGTCTCCAACAACTGGCATGGCGACTATTAATCCTGACTGGTCTAACTTTCAGGTTTTCAATGACAAAGCCTTAATTTGCATTGTGCTTTATTTTTGTCAAGCTTGGATTTTGACCCTCAATTCCTTAATGGTACAGACATATTCTCCCATACCTCCACACAGTTTCTTGGCATCAAGTCCCCAAGCCCACCCATTTATGTGGGGTGTCCAGGTATTCATGACATACATAATGATTGTTCTATCTCATTGCTACAATAATTTAGAATACTGTGTCCTTTGAGTTTGGCTTTAGAAATCTGAAGGGATCGTCAAAACTTAATGTTACCAATCCTTCGATGTTGTAAACGTTATTGTTTGCTTATGCTATTATCAATATTTTAACTGCTCTGCCTCTAGCCCAATTGCAAATATAGATATTGTTGTTGCTTCTCCTTGACAAGATATTATCATCGTTAAACTGAAATGGGTGTAACAAGTTCATTTTTTAATTTGATATATTTGGTTGTTATTATTTACACTTGGTTCTCATAATGGCTTAATCTATGGTGAGTTAGTAATGATGCCAATTCCTTGCATGTCTCAGGAATATGATATGTAGTTAGTTTTATTACACCAGGGAACTGTACATGTTTATCCAAAATAATATTCAAATTGAATCTATTGTGCAACATGAAAAATTTATATTTAGTCATATATTGTTGAATGCTTTGAATTTTCCATCATGTTTCCATTGGTTTATTGATGGTCTATTTACTTGCAGCATGTTATGCCTCCCTATGGCACCCCACCACATCCCTATGTAGCAATGTATCCCCATGGTGGCATTTATGCCCATCCATCCATTCCTCCGGTATTATTTGTATATTGTGCTTTCTTGTGGAGATTATATTGTAATTAGTCATCATAATTTAGAATTCATTAACCAATATTCGCATGTTTCTACCAATTTCATTAGGGCTCTTATCCTTTCAGTCCTTTTGCCATGGCTTCTCCAAATGGTATTGCAGATTCTTCGGTGAGTTCTTTTAGTGTTCTGCTTTTGCCATTTTTCTTTTTTGCTGTGCTCTCCCTGTCACTCACTTTGTCTTTCTTTTTTCATTTCCTGTCTTCACTCCTTCCTGTGCGCTAATTGTCTTTATCCAAGTAAAAGTAACCTACAAATTGACATGCAGGGAAATAACCCAGGCAGCATTGAAGTTGGTGCTAAACCTCCTGAGGTGAAGGAAAAATTACCAGTCAAAAGATCAAAAGGAAGTGCTAGTGGGGGTAGTTTGAATATGTGGATTACAGGAAAAAATAATGAACTTGGTAAAACAAACGGAGAATCTGCTAATGGGATTCATTCCAAGAGGTAAAATTCGGTTATTCATCAGTAGTTGTTAATTAAGGCCTCTGTTATTTGAATCAAAGTAATTTCATAATTTAGAAAACGTGGATTATCTGTAATATATGAAACTAATATAAATTTAACATAAAACACATTAAATCCAGTGAGATACTCTTATGAAGGAGCATGGGTCATTGTAGTCATAATAAAATGTTACAATTTATTTATAGATATCTTTTTTGTATTTACTAGTTTAAATTCTTTTAAAAATAAAGTAAAAATATTTTAATATGTAACCAGGATTATTTGAAGTGTCTGTGAAGTGTTTGACATGAATAAGTGTCTGACACACGTACAACTAAATCCAGCTACTATTTGGAATTGTCCGAGTTTTTTTCTTATTTGTTATCCCTTCCAGTGTTCAGCCGAATTGTTGTTTCTTAATATGTAATTAATCATGAACTGATATTAGTTGTGGATATGCTTTTGCATCATTCTAGGTCATTCAAATAAATCTAGTAATTGGGCTTGACTTTCTTTGGCTGTACCAGTATGCAGGTGTTTAATACTGCTTGAAAGCTTTTGTATGGAATTTCTTTGTGTTTTTTTCTTTTAGAAGACTAGAGGAACATTTGATATTTAACATGCCTATAAACTTCCTGATTTTTTTTTTGGATCAGACACTTCCTAATATTAATATTTTTTAGATTTAATACTGGGGCTTTATCTTTCTTGTCTACTGCAAAAATTATATTGGTAGAGTAGGGTTTCCAATCCAATGTATGGTTTATCACTTTATGTAAGTCTCTTAATTGGTTTTCTATTGCAATTGCATACTGTTTATACTTATACTGATGAAAATTTGGATTTGCAGTGGTGATAGTGCAAGTGACGGAACTAGTGAAGGAAGTGGTGAGAATTCCCAGAATGTAAGTTCTGTGCCACTTGTCAATATTTATCTATCCAAGAAGTGACAGCCTTAGATCTGTGTTGACTCTTGCATGCTTATTTAGAAAAATGACATCTGAAGGATTGATAAACCTCTTTCTAGAGTACCAAAATATAATTCTGTACCATTTTACTTTTCTGGCCTCAGTGGGCATGATATAATTCTATAAATAACTGTCCAAGGAGTGTAAACTCAACTTCTTAAAACTTTGGTGTGCAAGAAAATACCAGTTAAAAGCATTACAATAGCAAGTTTATGATTGAAAAAATAAGAAAGGTTGAATGGTTTTAGTAAAATTTTGTTACAAAACAGCATAAAGAATTAATAAACATTAGTCTCTCGTTTTGCTTTCGTAAATTCCCATCAACTCCTGTAAAAGTTAATTCATTTTTTCTGTAGACCTTCCTGACATTAAGCCAAATTGATTCTCTGCAATACTTATCTTTTCCTGTAATCCATGCTTAATTACATGTTCTCATAATTACATAGTATGACAGATAAGTTTTATATTACTGTATTTAACACAATTATGAATATCTTCTTGTTCTTAAGACTTGTATACAGGAATCAAGTGTTCTTCCTCTGCTTATTTGGTATCTCATACCCAAAACCTTTTGATTCCCCCGAAGACTAAGAAGGGCCACAATTAGTTGTTGTGTGGTGGATTAACTTCATATGCTAACCCAAAAAAAGAAATAGCTTCATATATTAATAGGGTTTTCAAATAAAACGCAATTACCATTGAACTGATCAATAGGATATATGAATTGATGTATGTTCCAAAGCTTTAAATATTAATAATATTATTATTATTATTCCCGGTAAATGTGCGTCAGGATTATTTCTGGTAAACCTTTGTTCCTAAAAAGCTTTGCCCATACTCATACGTAGTGTTAGCATGCTCATGTTTTGAAAAATAAGGATCTTCCTTTTATAGCATCTTAAGAAGGTTTCACTTGATCTTTAGAAACGTAATCTATTGTAGATGCTGCCCTTTTTTGTTGTTTTGTGCTTCCACTGCCTGGTAAGTATCCTTGGTATTTATTTCAATGAGTTTTGTAGGATTCTCAATTGAAATCCGGGGAGAGGCAGGACTCTTTTGAAGGTATGACAAGGTTATGTTTGGAAATTTTTTCGATTTGTGTGCTTTGTGTATATTAATAGCGTATCCATGTTACGGCTGAAACACTTGTTTTGCTATATTACAGATGAACCATCTCAAAATGGAAGTTCGGCTCCTCAAAACGGGGTACATAGTAGACCTCAGACACTTGTTAACCAAACTATGCCTGCCATACCTATATCTACTGCAAGTGCTCCCGGAGCAGTTCCTGGTCCCACAACTAATTTAAATATAGGAATGGATTACTGGGGCACGCCAACTTCATCCGCCATTCCTGCACTGCATGGAAAGGTTTCTTCTACTGCAGTTGCTGGGGGGATGATTACTGCTGGGTCAAGAGATGGTGTTCAGTCACAAATTTGGCTACAGGTTGTTACATTATTGGGTATCACTTCTCTGAACTTTTGTTTTAATCTTTATCTTTTTTGGTTAACTTTTTAGGACGAAAGAGAGCTTAAAAGACAAAGGCGGAAGCAGTCTAATAGAGAATCTGCACGCAGATCCAGGTTACGGAAGCAGGTGACAGAGAATACAACTCTTTTCATATTTCGGGTTGTAGGTCATATTGTCAAATTTCAAACCCTTTTGTGTGTACTGTTCTCAGGCTGAATGCGATGAACTAGCTCAGCGTGCTGACGTTTTGAAAGAAGAAAATGCCACTCTCCAAGCAGAAGTAAGCAGGATCAGGAGTGAGTACGAGCAGCTACTTTCTGAGAATGCTTCCCTCAAGGTGATTTTTAAATCTTAAAATGCTTTGATACCTCTTTTTTTTTTTTGTCTATTATTCTGATTGGTAAGCACTGTTGCCCATACCATATACCTATTGATGACACTCATATTTGGACCCAGATTCAAGATGAGGAAAAGGCCTAAATGACTAATATGACTTTCTAATTTTCAATTCCACTCTTGCAACCATCAAAATTTATGCAGACCTAGTCTGCTATCTGATATATATGATATAATGTTGCTGCAGGAGAGACTTGGGGAGATACCTGGTGTTGCTACGCCTGGGAACGAGGATGTTAGGTCTGGCCAGAATGATCAGCATGTTACTAATGACACTCAACAAAGTCGTCAGAAGGAGGCTGTGCAGGGTGTTCATTAGGATCTTGCTCCCTGCTGCATGCCTTTTTTAGGAAGATAACCTAACCAAGTAGCAAGAGCAAGTTCTTGTTTTTGGATAGCTTTCGGCACAAATTGTATTGAAGGTGATCGTATGTAGTATTAGGATCTATTTATGTCATATGATCACTCATTCCTAATTTGTCATGTTTTTTTATGGCCAAAAACGTGTATTGTAGGTAGGGTGTGAATACATGATGGTCATACCTTCTCTGTTACTTCAAAAGTTAGTGTTAGCAGTAAGAAGCATGATTAGTGAAACTAATTATTGTCCATTATATGGATTCGGTGCTTCTGAGCAAATAATTAATCTGGAATATATGTTAAGGAAATGGAATGCAAGTTCAGTCATAAGAAAGCTTCAAGTTTGAGTATAGCTTTGACACCATCATGGATTTTTGTATGAATTATATTGCATTAAAATTATGAATGCATAATCTCCTATTTGATAAGTTATGAGGTTAGTCTGTACAACGGTGATTGTTCATTGTCATAACCATGGTTATCTGAATCCTTTTACATTTATTTTAAATTGTGAACTGAATCTATATTCTAAATAAAAGAAGTGATGACAAAAAATAAATTACAATTTTCTATATAAAAGTGAAATTAAATGGTTAAAGTGTTTAACTTATAAATATAGTACATGATCATAAACCATAAATTATTATTTTGTATTTTCAAATCCTGTCTACTGATATATAATTTCATGGATAAGTTTTTAGATTAATATTTTTTTTTTCTGTCTTCAATACGATATTTTTTAATTCATTCTTATCATCGCTTTTTTCTGTCTATCCATCTTTACAATTTCATTTTCATGTCATTGTAGTAATTGTTTTTATAAATCTTAGTGATTTTCTTAGACCGATTAAAGAAATAAAAAAACACTTTATGAGCATGATAACATTTATGATTAACTTAATTATACAAGTTTGAATATTTGAATAAATACTCTTGTCTGTATTTGGATCTACCTCTTTACTAGTAGTAAAAAAATTGTGAGTATTAATCCATTAAACATCACATAGTAGAGAAAGATATTTATTTTGAATTGGGAATTGGGTCTATTTTAAATAAAAGAAGTGATGACAAAAAACAAATTAAAACTTTATATATAAAAATAAAATTAAATGGTTAAAGTGTTTAACTTATAAAAAGAACACATGATCTAAAGCATAAATTATTATTTTCTATTTTCAAATCCTGTATCCTGATTTTATACCTCCATTGATCATTTTTTAGAACAATATTACTTTTATATTCTATCTTCAATATGATATTTTTCTTGTTCATTCTTATCATCTCTTTTTGTCCCTCTATCCATCTTTATAATTTCATTTTCATATATTTTTGTAGTAATTTTTTTTCTTTTTATTAATTTTAGTGGTTAAATTTCTTAGACATATTAAACAAATAAAAAAAAATTTATGAGCATGATAACATTTATGATTAATTTAATTATAAAATTTTGAAAGTTTGAACAAATACTTTTGTTCATTTTCTTGTTTGGATGTACCTCTCTAATAGTAGAAAACAGATACTGATATGCTCTGAAAGTTGCCGAATCAACTTGTAGTGGAGAGGCATTTTATGCTTTTGTTGCTGATAGTATGTTTTGCCTACTTACACTGCTAGAAGGTCCCCCTGGTATATACTTTTTTCTTTCTTCTGTGGTTAAAAAACGTATTATTGCTACTGTATTCATAGACTGGTTGAAGGGGATTTGGTTTTGGATCATGATACTGCCAACAGTAACAGGAATCTAGTAAATTTTTATTGGTTTTTAAGTGAATATTTATCAAAGTTTTACATGAAGTAATTGAAGAAGAAAGTAGTAGAAAAGTATTATAAAAGTAAAAAGTTGGTTTTGGAGTTGTCACCACAATTCAATAGATCTCTTGGGTGTATGAGAGGTTTGGATAGTTGTGTGTCATCGAAAAGTTTGCAATTTTTGCTAGAAAAAATTACACTATGAAGGATTTACAATTTTTGCCAGAAAATTGTACTATGAAGGGTTTGCAATTTTGGTCCACAAAAAAATTGCACTATGAAGGGTTTGCAGTTTTGGTCCATAAAAAATTGTAAGAAAGTTTGCAATTTTTGTCCAAAAAATTGCACTTGAATGATAATAATTCTTGTTGATTATTTGTGGATGTAGGTCTTGAAATGCCGAATTACATTAAATTTTTTATGTGTTTTTATTTGTATTTTTCTGTTCTTATTTATGAATATACTTCCACTAGAAAAAAAGATTATTTTTGGTGCGTGATTTTCCAACAATTTTTCTTTAAAGGAGGAGATGAAAATTGTTTTTAACCTCAATGCTAATAGTGACCCTGGGCGGGATGATTTTGGTGGCTATTTCTATCCTGCATCTCAGGATATTATTGGTTTAGATATGTGCAATGCTGTTAAGCAATTATCTTTTTACATAATTAGATTCTTTCGAAGATAAATGCTAATGTTATTTCTTTCATTCCTAAATTTCTTCAAGCTCATTCTCTGAAGGATTTTAGACCTATTGTTGTAGCTCTTAGGTTTAAAATATTTTGAACTCAAGTCTATTTTATAACATTATTAGAAGCAATATCCACATTTGAGATATTGTATGTATTGTGGGTTTTGGAACCTATAATTTCTAACAGAATTTTATCCTTAAAATGTGTTTGAGAGAAAGGTATATTTAAATTGTCGTTGGTCTAAGATTTCTAAATGATATGAGACTATTTGATATACTTAGGGTTGGCAATGTGGGCTGGTCCAACCCGTTTAGGCCTGTCCCACACTTAGCTCTCAAAATGTGAGTCAGGCTAGCCCATCCTGCATTGAAAATGTAGGCTGAAATGTCTGGTCTGTTCTGCATAAGCGCAGACCTGCAGGCTAGTCTGTTTTTTTTAAATTATTATAGCACGGTTTTCAATGTTCAACAAATTGGGAAGTTGAATGATAAATTGATAATTCAACATTTTTATCATATTCGTACTTTGACATACACGATGTATTCTTCAAATCTTAACGCATTCAAATATATATAACATTTATTTTTTCCATTTATACAAGAATTTGAAACGTTTATGCAAAAGTCCGGAAGGAAAATCACTAATCTACACAAGTGCAAGTTTTTTTTTATGTAGGTCATGGCCAGGGGCGACTCAACGGTTTGGGAGGCTTAAAACAAATTTAAAAAATGAGGCATTTTATTTAAAATTTATTTTTTTTGAGTTTTTTTAATGTAAAATTATTTATTAAATTATCATAATTAATTTCATTTAACATTTATTTCAAAATAGATAATAGGACTAATCCGTTTAATCTTTCTTGTGACATTGTTGATCTTAAATAAGTTTTTATTATTTTTAGCTTTGAGAAACTCCTTTTGGCCAAAAAAACTAACACTAAAATTGTTAACATTATTCTATATGTTATATATGCATTTGTAAAAGAATCTAGTCTTTTTATATAATTAAGAATGTGTTTATCATTTTCAAACCTATAATTTTCCTTAAGATATTTAATTCTGAAATTAAATCAAATTCATCAATATCCAAAGAATTATCATATTTTAAAGATTTTTCAAGGTTTAAGAATTTTTCTTTCAAAAATGAAATATCTGCACACCGTAATACATAAGACATTTGCTCTTTTTTGTTATTCAATTAAAGTCTCGATTCTTCTTTTCTTTTGAACTTTTCAATAGTCTAATTTAAATTTTTTAGCTGACATATCTATATATTTTTATACGAAATAAAAAATGATAATATATAAAACACTACTAAAGATAAATATATAAAATGAATGAATTAAAACAATAAAATTTGGTATTGGTTGTCAAGAAAATAAACTCAATAATAGACTTGCAATATCTTCAAATCTAAAGTCTCTTTTTCGTTCTTAAGTCTCAACTTTTTAACAAACTTGCAAAGTTGTTTATTTTAAGATTAATTATTAATAAAAGTAATTATAAAAAATATTGTTCTTCTAAATTTGATAGTAAGTCTTTTTTTTTCCTAAACTTGAATTATATTTCTACATAAAACTCAACTTTGAATTATGATCCAATTAATCTATTATCTACCAATTGACTAAACCATAATCTAATTAATAGTTTTGTAAAAAAATTTAGTTTTTCCTCAAAATATATGCAAAAAAAAAAGACTCTCGAAACTCGTAAATCTAAAAGTACCTAAACACAAAACTAGGAAAATGAAACACATTTCTAATTCTAGTACAAATGCAAAACAAAATAAAAATAACAATAACACAAATAGAAAGAAAAAACATACTAATCAGAAATGAGGATGAAACAATTGGTACACACGAACAACATGAGATTTAAGAGAAGTAATAGAAAGATAAAAAAAAAAGATAAAAAAAGAAAATAGAATCCAGATTAATTATAATTTATAAGAGAATAAATTTTACTAACAAAATGTTTTAACTCATTAATTATCATTTTTACTGCCAATAAAAATTAACATACACTAATAATAATTTAATTAAATTTTATTCCCAAACATAAATTTATAATTAATTTAATAGACCATATTAGTAATAAAATATTTTTTAGGCCTTTTTTATCTTAATGTATTAATTAGTACTTAAAAAAAATTGAGGCATTTTTTTCTTAAACATAATTTTATAATTAATTTAATAAAAAAATATGAGTAGTAAAAAAAGTTGTTTTGAGGCCTTCTTATCTTTGAAGTTGATGTCTAAAGCGAGTGGTTTACTCGCTTTACCCTTGAGCCGACCCTGGTCATGACGTAGCCTTTGCAGGTTGCAAGTTATACTAATCAAACTTTTGCATACTAACAAACTCAATATCTCAGTCCGTCCGACATTTTTTTAAGGTTAAATCATTCCAAAAGTCTCCATTTTTGTAGCGAAATCTCAAGTAGGTCCCCCAAATTTTATTTGACTCAATTGAGTCCCTATTTTTGAAAATTCGTTGCAATTAGTTCTTTTCCGTCAGTTGTCCAGTAACGGTGCTAATTATGTGCCACGTGTCAGCACGTGTTTTTTTAAAATTTTTTTTTATAATTTAAAAAATAAAAAAATAAAATTGCCACATGTCAATCTGACATTGTGCCACGTGGCAGAGACAATGTGATGTGGCAGTGACAGTGCCACGTGTCACTATTGGATGTGAAAAATCTCAATGTAGTCCGTGTATTTGTTATTTTGTTTCAATTTGGTCCCAATTTTGTTAAAACTGAATCAATTTCATCCTGTATTAAATTTAAATTTTATATAAATTTTACAATGGTATTTTTATTATAGTTGATATTTTTAACAAAATTAAATGTATTTAAATGTATATTTTGCACTGATACCATTGTAAAATTTATATAAAATTTAAATTTGATACAGGATGAAATTGATTCAGTTTTAACAAAATTGAGACCAAATTGAGACAAAATAACAAATACAGGGACTACATTGAGACTTTTCACATCTAATAGTGACACATGGCACTGTATTGCCACATCACACCGTCTCTGCCACGTGGCACAATATCAGATTAACACGTGGCAATTTTTTTAAAAAAAATTTAAAAAAAAAATTTAAAAAAAATTAAAAAAAAATCAAAAAAACCACGTGCTGACACGTGGCACATAATTAGCACCGTTACTGGACAACTAACGGAAAGGAACTGATTGCAACAAATTTTCAAAAACAGGGACTCAATTGAGTCAAATAAAAATGGGGGGACCTACTTGAGATTTTGCTACAAAAATGGGAACCTCTGGAATGATTTAACCTTTTTTTAATAGGCCTGCTAGTCAGGAGAGGACTCTAAGACGAGCTACCATTGGCGGAACCAGGCAATGACAAGGGGGAGCCACGGCTCCCCCATTTTTTTTTTTGAATTTTTTTTACATATATTTATATATTTTTTAAAATTATATTATATATTATTTATATTAAGATTATATTATGAAAAATTATAATAAAAGATAAATAAAAATTTTTAATGGAGACATTAATTTATAAAAGAGATTAGGTTTTTTTTTTATTATAAAATCTTTCTATCATGTAAATTATCATGAAAGTGTGTGAAGAGAGATAAATACAAATTATTGCAT
>Ga0214542_1003898_pt1 | contig 29935 bp, 11 predicted proteins | sample CNSS1metaG_FD_160096 | JGI IMG/M metagenome (GOLD analysis project Ga0214542, IMG submission 160096) | Root nodule microbial communities from cowpea collected in UCLA plant growth center, Los Angeles, California, USA - CNSS1 | ecosystem: Host-associated > Plants > Roots > Nodule | place: USA...
AAGCTAAAATGTACAAACTCACCAGGTATCCTCTGAACACTGCTTGAATCTTGATAGCAGCCCATATCTCAGGTCCAACGCCAAACATGGTGCCACCCCTTCCTTGGCTTGTGAGTCTAACAACTGCCACGGCGGCCTGTGCTGCCGCCACGGCAGCATCAGCCGCAGCTGCGGTGGCCGCAGCAACCGCAATGGCGTGCTTGTTTTTGTCCTTCTCTGTGTAGAATGACTGTAACCAAGCTGCCTCAGCTTGAGAAATGTTGGGAGGTATAGTTCCTGGGTTGTGACACAAAACTCTTGAATTATTAGTACTCTCAGAAAAACCAGATTCTATGATGTTTTGTTTCTTCTCTCTCTCTCTTGAAATCCCAAACAAACTCTTCATCCACCTTGTGGCTCTCCCCATTGCTGCCCTCACTGCAAGAAACAGTTCAACCTACAAATATGGTGAAATTTGGTGGTTAAAGTAAGCATTAGCCTCTAAAAAACAATGACAAAGAAAGAGATAAGAAGAACACATACACATACACATACACTTACTATGTTACTATGTGATGATTTTATCTGAAAGGAGACAAAACAAAAGAAAATACTCTGTCAAAAGCTCGTGAAAATCTGCTATATATGACAAAAACCTTGTCCATGGAACATGCAAGGAGGGAACAACGAAACTTCAAGAAATTTAATGAATAAATAAGAGTTAACTTAGTAGGTTTGGTTTCTTATGAAACATTATTAAGTAAGAAAAATGTAGGACTTTATAAAAGAAAGGAATAAAACTCCGTTTCAGTATTTTATCTTACTTTTTTAAAGCACTTAACATCTAAGAAAAAATTATGAACCAAACAAGGACTTAGAAATAGTGGTTTCCTGAAAAGAGAAAAAGAAGTGAAAAAGTTAAGAAGGGAAAAGCACTTCTAATAAAGTAAAAATTTTGTACTTCTCAAAACTCAAGAAGAAAGAAAAAGAAAAAGTAACACAAATTAATAGTGTAACAGTGAAAAGTTCTAAGACCCTCTGTCCCGCACCCAGTTACCTTTGTGGAGAGGGACGTGTCCTACAAATTGAGGGTCCTAACCCTAACATACATGTCTGACATATTTTGAACCATTCCTATTTTATTCCAGCATCTCCATAACATATCAACTTCTATATTTCTTTATTTGTAACCCAGCCATTGTTACATGGCAAATTAATTTTTTTTTGAAGCATTAAAATCTATATAAGAAATTAAGATCCTTTTTCAAATATATAAATGGTTGGTTAATTTTACTTTTAGATCATTAACTTTTATTTATCCTTAACTCCTTGTTCCCTTCGTAGCAAAATCATCACAGACATGCTTGAAAGAAGTTTATTCATAGACATTTTTGGAGAATAAATATATGATTTTTTTTATAAAACAAATTTAACTTAAATAAACTAACTTCAATTTATAGAATAATTGTTTTAGTTTTAGTTTTTTTTTGGTTGTTTACAAAACAGTTTGTTCAGGTCACACGGTTATAAAATTTTAAAATAAACTAATTTTCCTATTAAAAGTTACAAAAATGTTTAACTATAATATTTACCCAAAGAACATATTATTTATAATATTTATTGAAATAAATAATATTGTTGTTTGCTTAAAAAATTGAACTATGACTTCTATTTTAATTCACATTGTTTCAAAACTATCGGTCAGAATTGGTTTTCTAAAGATCAAATTCTCACATAATATTTTAGTTTTTTTAAATTTTGAAAAAAAAATTAAAATGGTATCAAATGCAGAAAATTTTTATCTGTATAAACTAAAGAAAATAGAAAAAAACTGAATATATATATATATATATATATATATATATATATATATATATATATATATATATATATATATATATATATATATATACACACACACGTAAGGTTTTTTTTTTTATAATTTATAATCTCGTTCCTAGGTTATTTCTAGGATTCCAAACTTAGCATTAATTAATGTTTCCATATTTCAGCACTAAAGAATAGACAATGAAAAAGACCTTTTGCTTGAACAAAGTTCTTTCTTTCCTTAGCTACTACTTAGCCATGTTACTTTTCTTCATTTTTTTTTTCAGTTATCTCTTTTGGAGTATCTGTAGCTTCCAGCATCTCTCAGATAATATTATTCACTTTTACACTCTTTTGTACAACTTTAAAACCATGACATGACTTATAATAATAAAATACAGCATCAATGATACCTGAGTTCAATCATATAAGTCATTGACACCATTTTCAACTTAAAACCTTAAAACAATGTGTTTATAAGTTTTTATTTTTATATAATACTCAATTTTCTTATTTTTAATCAATATAAAACTTAGACTCACAGTAATATTTTTAACAAGAACATGCACAGAAACTATTTTATCATTGCTGATAAAAAAATACTTTTTTAAAGGTTTATAATAAGCTTATTTAAAGATGAAAGTCATTGAAATATTCATGCAAGTAATTCTAAAATTTGTGCCTGTAGAAACTGTGTTGCGATTGTACTTTGGTGAAAGAAGAAGATTAAAAACAAAAATTGCTTGAATTGAACAACATTGATGTGACACTGTAAGATCACACACAACACAGGTGCTTTTTTTGGAAAGAAAATTTTATGAGTTTCACTTGCAACTCTTTTCATTTATTTGTTATTTTTATTATTTATTATGGAATTAAAATTATTTTTTTTGTTGGATTACATTTAGATAATTTCATATATGTATTTTCTTTTCATACAAAAGATAGATCTTGCAAAACGAGTAACCTCTTTGATTTGTCATTCAATATATACGAAATTTTACTATTTTACCAAAAAGATGATTATTTTCGCAATAACACGTGCATTGAAAATTTTATCTTTGTAAAAAATTTTGACTTGGAAGTTGAGTTGTCTCTGTTTTGTACAACACAAACACTTTCTGAAAGAATTTAAATTTGGGCTGAATATGGACCAACGGAAAAAAGCGGGAATCAAATTGGGCCATTAAAAGGGGAATCCAAGTTAAGTCATAAAATTGAAATATTTATAAAATGTCACATTCAACTACACACTAATATTCAAAATATATTTTTAACATGAGTTTATCATTAATTAAAATCAATGAAAAACTACGTAATAACAACATAATAACTCATGAATAAAGTGTAAAAAGTATTAAAGTTTGTGTGAATTTTTAATAGAGTTTAGTAGTTATGTATTATTAGTGTACACACTCTATACTCTTAATCAATTAAGATTAAATTTTAAAATGATTTTTTTATATGATAGTTTGTGATTAGATAATACTGTAAACAAATTTTTATCACTAGCATTATTTTTTTTTTCTTTTTGATAAGTGTTCATAAAAGAAATCCTTTGCATTTATTTATACAGTGAAATATTCAACTTTTGGCTGGCTATAAGTTCTGAAAATCGATAAAATCAAATTAACTTTAGATTCAAAAAATAGTGTTTCACTTTTGTCGGTAATATAGGCCTCTTGAAAATTATGCCATGAAGCCCAGTAAGCAAAGAACATCAGGCTAGAAAGTGGGTCCTACTATATACACTACCTTTTTCTACTATATACACTCCCCAAACCAGCGTCAATATTTTCGGTACATTAAAGATTAATTAAATTAAATTTTAGTTCTCTTCAATTAAATTAAAATAGCTTCTCAAATATTAATTATTTTTAATTAACTATATTATCTGTATAATCAATAAAAATGTATTGTTTAAAAATTATTTACAAGATTATACTTATCTGTTTTAACATTTCGAAAAGAAATGTATCTCATATCTTTAAAAAGAAAAAAACTTATTTCAAAAAGTTTATTAGGGAAAACTTATTCCGTAAATCTTGTTTTAGAAGGCTTATTCTAGAAAGCATCTTGCATATTTCGGAAAATCTGTTTCAAAATCTTGTTATAGAAATATTATATAAAAAATTTTGTTTTGAAAACTTGTTTCGAAATATTATTAAAATTTATATTTCAGAAATCATCATTATTAGAAGTTAATTATAGGAATTTGGCATAAAGAAGCTTTGGGCCGAACCTTTAGGATTATAGAGTAGAATGGAGATAGCCCAAAGTAAATTAAACACAAATTTGCTTAAAATTTCACATGATAATCTTATTTAAGAGTGCTAAACACGAATGATTAAATTAACTTAAACAAGGTAATTTTATTAATCTCACTTTTACTATTTGTACTTTGTACTACATAGATGTTCTCAATGTTAAGGATTCATGTCTCACCTTATGTTTCTTTTTGTTTTATCAGTAAAATTTAAAATTAAATTAAAAAGAGTATTTCAGAAGTGCTCTAACCCTCATAAAAAAAATAGAATCATGTCTCACCTGTGGTTTTGAAATTTGATTGACCAATTACACAACCTAAAATCAAGATAATTTGAATTTATGCGAATATTTTTTTTTACATTTAAGTCAAATTAAATTTAATTAATTTAATTATATTTTTTAACTTCAACCAGCTATATAATTTGTTCAAATTAAAATTTCAACCTTAATTTTAATTTTATATAATTTTAGCCATGGCACCAGCTTTCGTTTGGTGTATACCCTCTTGAAGAAAAAAAAAGAAAAAAAAAAAGAGGAATAATTAGAAAAGCAGTGTGGTTCAGAATAGATGAGATTAATCTTTTACATTTGAATGTATCATAATTAAATCAAGTACACAGGGAATTGCAGGGGTAAAAACATGGGCAAAAAACATCACTCGATTTAATTGGATCTGGTCTCCTTCTTATGTTTTTTTAATTAATTTTAGGGTGTTTAGTGGACCTAAAGTGTCTTTTCAATTTTTCAATTTTCAAAAATCTCCAATTCAACGAGAATACATATATGCTATAACACTTCATACAACAACAAATTTATTTAATAAAAAAATTATTTAAAAACATATAATTTCATAGTTGCATGATTTAAAGACTACTATAGATATAGAATATACCTTTTTTTAATTACACTCTTTTTTTTTTATCTATAATTCCTACAAGAAGAAAATCCTTACACTTAAACATTGTTTGTAATTAATATATAGAAATAAGTTTTGATGTTGTGGTGATAGAATAGTTTGAGTGTATTTTGAAAAATGCATGATTTTGTAAATAAAAGAAGTTGGAATTATGTGAAAGAAGAGAGAAAGAAAAGACATGGATAAGATATGTAGAGTTAAAGAAATGCATGTAGTGACTGAAATTGATGCACGTACGTACATGGATCAGATAGCCATTGCATGGCTGAATGGCATCACAAAACAAGGGTAAGTGGTCCCTCCAAGTGTCCTTAAAGAGGGCACAGAATGATGGGTAACCAACTCAAGAACCCTAACCAATAGAGGCAGTGGTGGCACAGTGAGTGAAAACGAGAACACTTATGCATGTTCTTTCTATGATCTGTGTTGCTCAAAAAAGACTCAGCAAATTCATTTTTCTCTTGGACAGATGTTAAAGTAAATCTTTAATGAACTTATTATATGCTTTTCTTCGTTTAACTCAAATAGATGAAGGAAAGATATCCTTTGTTTTTACACGACATTCTAAGAAAAAGAAAATGATCATTTTTCACTTTTCTTCATCTACTATTTTTCATCGCCTCCTTCTTTTAAATTGGCCACACCAAATTAAGTCTTGAGACATGTTAAACTGCTTGTCAAGTCTGGGTGTGAAAAAGAAAATATACAGTAGATTCATCTTCTTCTATATATCACTTTTATTTAAGACTAATAAGGTCACTTTTATTCATGTACATTTTACCTCAGTTGGAAGATGTTGGAACTTCACATTGATAAGTGATAAAGTCAGTTTAGAGTATATAAGTCGGTACAAATCTCACTTTATAAGTCGAGTTTGTAAATTTGACATAGCTGTAAAGTTCATTTTTTAATATAGTATCAAAGTGATGAGTGTCTATTATAACAAGATTTGTCATTTGTCTGGTTTATTGTGTTATTCGCTATCGAAAAAATTGTTGTTTGTTGAACATATTATTCCATCCGTTGTCGAACCATTGTTTACTCTTATGCATAATATATATATATATATATATATATATATATATATATATATATATATATATATATATGAGAGAGTGTATTGAAGTATATAAGTGGATGTAAAACTCATCTTACAAACCGGTTTTGTAAAGTTAAGTTAGACTTTAATTCCACTTCCAAACAGTAGATCCTTCATGCTTTTTTTGTATGTCAGAGATAGACAAATTATAAATGAGAAAAGCTTGTCGAATATGAAAATTATAGCACTTTCTTTTTTAACACCATATAACCATCATTTAATATTTTTATAGAGGTGAAATAGTTTTAACAAAAGTTAAGTTTTATATTTCTAAAGAAAAAAATATATTGAAATGAACATAAAAAGAGTTACGGTGTTTGTTACATATATGTACTTAACCTAATTAGCTAGATACGAGATATGTTAAAAAGGCTTCTTTGACACCATTTTACAATTTCTTTTAAAAGCAAAATAGTTTTAATAAAAGTTTGTATTTTTAAAGAGAAAGAGAGATCGAAGAATAATAAAGAATAATATAAAATACTATGGTATCGTAATTGTCCAAGAGTTGCAAAGAGATAGGAGAATCTTCCACGTAGATACACGTTGTTTTGTGATTGTTGCTTGCAGAGTTAGCAGAGACGATGTTTATGATGGTGCGTGTGTCTCTCATGGCAGAGGCATAGGTTTTCTTTCAGACAAATAGAGCAGCCATGATCATGCAGTAGCTAGGGACTGCATGGTCATCATCATGTTCGTTATCGTTACTTGGTCATCATGGTGGATATATATATATATATATATATATATATATATATATATATATATATATATATATATATATATATATTTAGAGGGAAAGTTTTGTGTCTCTTTTAACTTTGTTTATGAGAAAGAAAGACATTGGGTGTATACAGAAACATTGAAAAGATGAAGATAGAAAATGTGAATGAAAATGTTGAGATAAGGAGACAAAGAAAGTGGTTATAACTTAGATGGATATTGGGTTGGTTGTTGGTTACTGAAGTGACTAGCCATGTGAGAAACATGATGAAGCAAAATGATGTTGTCTCTATAAAAACCAGATATCACTCATTTTTCCTATAGTTTCAATTCCCCAGAATTATTTTTTTGCAGCATGAAAACAGATTTTAGTTACTACAAGCTATAGCTACACCATCACCCTATGCAAATAATTGACCTCATGTCCCTAGCTAGCTAGCTACAACCCTAGAAAAACAAAAGCTTCTTATGCAACCTATAATTACCTATAATTCTATAGTTTTTATACACATGTACTTGCACATTCAGTTTTGACATTGATTGACACACATCAAGGCAAAATTATCATCTTTATCCAACACTAACCATGCATCATGCATGGCTGCCAGGACCAGCTATTATATATATAAATATATATATATATATATATATATATATATATATATATATATATATATAATATTTCTTGAAATCAAATATTTATGACAACCTTTGAACGGGGAGAGACTCTTCTTTTTGTAGAGAAAAAGTTGACAATATAATTTGTGAGGATAAAGCTGTTGTATTACTAAATTTAAAGATTTAACGTAATCTATAAGAATATCATGTACCTATAAGTGAAATAATGTGGGGGAAACATGTTCTCATTGGACATCAAAATGGATTAATAATATAAAATTTGTGATTAAATATGTTTAAGTGAAATTTAGAATTAATATCTCTTAAAAAGTTTTAACTAATTTAGTCCTTCATCTTTAAAAATGTGTGAATTTAATCCTTTTAACCAAATTTTGTTTAATTTACTTGACATTTTAAACGCATCTTATGATAGTATTTGAATTGTTTATAATGTTTGATACATTTTTGCTTCAATGTTAACTCAAATACTATCATAAACACGTTTGAAAAGTTAAACAAACTTCACAAAATTTGATTAAAATGACTAAATTCACGCATTTAAAAAATTTGAAGACTAAACTAAGTTAAAGTTTCAAAAATTGACTAATTCTAATTTTCATTGAAATTATTTAACCCTAGAATTTATAAGTGTTTATTTAAACCACCGTCACTATTTTTTTTCTCTCAAACATTAAAAAGAGGGAAGGAATGTATTCAGTTATGATTATAAAAAACATAAGGAAGAACATCGATTCTGTTGGGAATAGTCCAAGTGTGAGTTAAAGTCCCACATTGGATAGAAAAGACAAAGTTAAATACTATATAAGAATAAAAGCCCATAACAATATTGCCTTAAGGTTTTGGGGTTAAAATGGTGTCTAAGGTCTTATATGTGTAAGACTAATGTCATATAACCATATAGAACCACAATCTCTCATGACAATGCCTATAACCATGATCAAAGGTTTTACTCAAACACATGAAGGAAAATATATCATATGAGCCCTTGAGGGGAGATTCTGATATGCGTAACTTCGCTCTTTGTTAATTGTGTTTGACCAAATTAACTTGATATCTTATGAATTTTTCTGATATTTAATATGTTGGCAAGCTGAATTGGGTTCTGTTGGAAAATTTTTAGAAAAAAAAAATATCCTTTCATAATATTTATTGTTGATGAAAAACAGTAATTTTGTTCCCATATATTAATTAAGAGATAATATATTATGTGTATTATTTAAAATTTGAGGGTGGGTGGATGAATAGGTGATGTTTATCCATATTCATTCAATTGAATATAATATATACATTTGAAGATGCAAGTAGTCATATAGATGTTTGTCAATTTGCAATAAATTTGGAAATGTGATGGCATAATTAATGTAAATTAAACCTCCCATGTGTATACACATGCATTGCTGCCCACATTAATATCATTAAGACCCTTCAATTAGTGAGTTAGCTATACTATCACTCATGCATCTTCTTAATATCTATCTAATAAATTATTATATATTTTCATTAATAAAAAGGTCAACTATATTTCTCATGAACTCCCAATATGGAAAAAGCACAAGTCAACTATTTCAATAAATATGAAATCGTGGTTGCACATAATTAAAGTACTATTGAAAGATAAAATTACTTTAATTGTTATCTACTAACATAAATTCCTTGGTGAACCAGTTTTAAGATCACTAAGTTTACTTTATAATTACATTTTATATCATTTTCCATTCACCTTCATAAGAAATTTGAGGTATATGGCATGAAAATGTTTTCATTTTCTATATTATTCATGAAAAAAGTTTTTTTTTTTATAGTAAGAGATATCATGTTTGAAATCAGGTTTATTATGTTTGAACATAACCTATTTTTCTTATTTTGTATCCATTAATTCTCCTCAAACATCAATATTTTTTTAATTCATTGTTAAAATAAGGACTAAAAAGTATTTTCCAAAATTAATCATGAGTAAACTTTTGGAAATATTTTGTCGAAAAAAGTTATGTTCCAATTCCAACCCAAATTCGTCTGACAAATGTTTCCAAAAGGTATTGTTCACTTTGGAGTAGCGTGAAGTGTTGTCGCAGTTTTGTTCTTAAAAGGTATCTCAGATGTTGGAGGAAGATGGAAGTATTTAAATTACTATTGGCCTTGACTTCTAAGTGACGTGAAATTTATTGAGTGTATCAGAACAATTTGTAATAATTTAAGATTTTCACACTACACACATTAAAGATCGTGCGAAAGTAAAATTGTATGATTTACTAATTGTTTATCTGTTATCATCAAAGTCGAACTATATAATGTATTAATTAATTCTCTCTAGGAACTAACATGATTGACAACACGTTTTTTTTTTTCAATAAATTAAGACATTCTTCTGTATCAAAGTTTTGGTATAATGTTTGTCGTATTATAACATGACATGGATATGTCAACTAATGAAACATTAGCACAAGATGAAATGAGAAGAGTGACTAAAATGGAAAGCCAAATTGTTTTCGATATTTATAATGACGTGCCCACATACTTTATCTTTAAATTTTATAGGTTAAATATATATGGTTGAGACAATACATAAATACACAATATAATTTAGTATTGAATTAAAACCTCAATATCACCATCAATGGCATATTTGATTTGGTGGTAAACAAAAATTATTGTGTGGTATTCACAAACACATCTAATTCATTCAAAAACTATGTGTCTGCCGTCATAAGATTTAATGTTTTACTATTATTATTACAAAAAGAATTATTAAAATAAAATAAACATAATTGCATTAGTTTTATTTTTAATTTTTAATGTTATTTATTTTATGGCCTTTTGAAGTATTACAATTCATAAATCCTAAAGTATAAAATTGCAGAGTTTTATGCCACAGATTTTTAAATCCACCAAATAGTCCACTGTTGACTCATGTTTTTAAGATTGAGACACACCATATAAATATCATGTTCCACTCTAAGAAAATTGAAAGAAAGAGAGAGAAAAGAAATATATAAAAATATGAAACAGAAACTTCTGATTTGTTTGGTACGAGTGATTTACATTAATTTTGACGATTTATGGAGATTAATTTGAAATTATTCGGGAATAGTATATATTTGATTTAGATAATTTGTGGGAAAATTTTGAAAGAGAAAAGGTTTAAGATGAGGAGGAAGGGATATATTTGTTGGAATTATTTTTAGTAAATTACTAATTTATTCTTATATTTAATATTTGATTTTTTTAAATTAAATTTATTTATTGGAATTCTTTAATTTTTTTCATAAATATTATTAGAAATTAATAAATAATATTGTAAAAATATATTTTTATTTTCTCAACTAATCTCTCATAACAATTTAAACAACATGCCTAAAGACAATTTTAACATTATATTAAAAGTAACACCTTCATTCACGAATCAAATTAACCACAAATATCAGTAATTTTTCCATTTAAATTCATCATCTTCTCATTGAATCAAATTTAAATCAAATTGTTCTACTTTCTACAGAGTCTCTCTTCAAATCATGAGTAAAAATCAATCTTTTATTTTCCACACTCCAATTCAAATGGGAAGTCAAAATTTTCTCATCCTATATGAAGAGTATGTTTTATAACTAAGCATATAAAAACGGATTAAATATGTTTTTAGTCCCTAAACTTTCAGTAAATTTTGAAATTAGTCTATTTTGAAACTTGGACCAATTTAGCCATTTATCTTTCGAAATACGTAAATTTAATTTTTTTAATCAAATTTTGTTAGGTTTATTTGATGTTTTGTATGCATTTCACGATTGTATTTGAGTTGTTTATAATGTTTGACACATTTTTGCTTTAATATTAAGTCAAATACTATTATAAAACGCGCTTGAAATCTCAAATAAACTTAACAAAATTTAATTAAAAAGATTAAATCCACGTATTTTAAAGATAAAGGACTAAATTAGTCCAAAATTTCAAAATGAACTAATTTCAACATTCACCAAAAGTTAAAGGACCAAAAATATATTTAACCATATAAAAAAACTCCTATTTGCTAAAAACTCAATATACATGTACCTTAATCAAATCATACGACCAAACACAACCTTAAAATGATCAATTCATTATTACATTATTTGTTCATATACCTCTAGTTTCTTGGTGAAGTTGGTGTTGGAGGAAGTAAGATTTTGAAATGATCCCGCAATAAAAGAAGTGAAAAGGAGTTATGAATTTGGTACATAGAATGAAAGGCATACTACAGGTTGTACTGGTGAGATTTGATAGCAATGGAGTGAGTAATTAATCAGAAAAATGAAGAAAGGAAGCAGAGGGTAAGTACGGGTTAGTACTAAGTGGTCCACCTTGCTTTTCACATGTGGTGCACAAATTCAGGGGGATTTTAGCCTTAGAAAGTGATGCATCATCAATTCAACAAAACTGCAAACCCTTCCATCTACCTTCTTTTTTACTGCAACAAAACACACCAGACTAGTCAAAAATTTAATTTCTATATTTTAAATTACTTTAAAAATAAGTAGTTTTAACTTTTAATCAAATTTTGTTAAATTTATTTAACGTTTCAAGCGTATTTCATTTCATGATATATATTATTTGAATTGTTTACATTGTTTGACCTATTTTCTCTTAAATGCTAATTCAAATATTATCATAAAATATGTTTAAAACATTAAATAAACTTAACAAACTTTAATTCAAAGAACTAAATTCACACATTTTTAAAAATAAAGAACTAAATTAATCAAATTTTAATGAGACTAATTTCAAATTTTATTTAAATTTGAGAAAAAAATTCTATATTTTAAATTACATTAAAAATAAGTAATTTTAAGTATAGTTTTACAGAGAAAGCCACCAGAGAATTCAAAATGATAACTTGAGAAAGAAAAAAAAGTTGGTAGTGGTGAATAATGAGACAAAAGAGTATTTTGTTTGGCTTGCAGAGTGTGTTCTCTCTCTCTGAGATAGATATTGGTCTGTTGAGAGCAGTGGCAGCCTCTGTTCCCTTCCTGCCCTTCATTATCTTTATCATGGCCACGCAAATCAACCACTTCTTCCCTTTTCGGATTGGAACACAAATTCTATGGCCAAAATTCATTTCACTTCAATTTTTTCTTCCCAACCCTTCTGTGTGTCCAAATTTGTTCCTTCTTTCCCTTTTCACCACCCTCACTCCTTTTCCATATTCATCAAATACTTACGGTGATGCACGTGATAAGGATATTATCATGGGTTGGTTTTTCGATGAGATTAATGTGTGAATGAAACGATCTTCCGTAGAGTACTTGTTGAGTGGAGTTGATATACCGTGTTTTTTTCTCTGCCAAAAGATAAGAAGAAAAAGAAAGAGTGGTAATGCAGTGAGAGAATCCTGCAACTGTCACTGATTCTGCATCTGCAACTCTGCAACTGCAGACGCAACAGACTCTGTCACTAACAGCAGTACAGTACCATCACCGTCTCTTCCTTTTCTCTCTCTCTCTCAATCCATTCTATTCACCAATCCAATTTCGCATCCGCCACGTGTCATCCATCTATTTGCAGTCTCCTGGACCACGTCACCTACATCACATCTCTGTCCCTTCTTACCTTCAACTCACCAACTTCTACGTGTAAATTTTCTTTCTACACTGTAATTTATATCAGGCTATTAGTAGAAACAATAATGTTGTTTCTGCAGACATTGAATAGGTGTGTTTGTAGTAATTTTGAGTATACGTACAAAATACGTAAACATTGTATAAGAAAATGTATACAGTTCGTAGAAAATTAGAGACAGAAGGTAAAAGTTAGAGAATGTAGTGTTTATTTGCAGTTAGGGGATAAGAAACAAAAGAGGAGAAGATATTGATATTGAAAAAGACAGAATAATGATGATCATCTCATTTATCCTTAATTAAATAGTACCCAGTTCCCACTGGAATAAAAAAATCAGCGGTGTAAAAAATAACAATTCTATCTCACAAATCTCGTCTAATAATATGAAAATTAGAAAAAGAAAAAGAATATTACACCGTCAATCAACATTCATCATCATTATCAAGTGTCAACCACCACGCCAATCAACGGTTCTTTCTGCCCGTCCGATCCGTTCCCGGAGTCATCAATGGCAGTCAACAGCTGGGCCCGGCAGGCCTGGTACTCCCAATCGGTGGTCCCGATCGTATACAACATCAGGCCCGCACAACAAACCTGGGCCGACAACAGGCCCAGCCAGAGCCCACAGAACCCAACCTCCAGCCAGAACGCAAGCCCAACGGCCACGGGCATCCCCACCAGATAAAAGGCGCCGAGGTTCACGTTCGCCGCCACGTTCGGCCGCGCCGTCCCCCGCACCACCCCGCACCCCACCGTCTGCGGACAGTTTCCAAGCTCGCACAGTCCCAAAATCGGCAGCGCCGCCGCCGTCAGCTGCAGAATCCCCTCGTCCAAAGTGAACATCCTCCCCCACCTCCGCCTCATCGACGAGGCGAAGATCACCGCCGAGAAACCCATCACGGCGGCAAAAAACACCGCCACCACCGCCGACATCCTGGCGCGTGGAGCCCGGTTCTCGCCGAGCAAGTTACCCACGCGCGTTGACACGGCCAACCCCAGGGACGAAGGAAAGACGTAGATCAACGACGTCGTTTGGATTAAAATCCCCATAGCCGCCACGCTGGCAGTGGGCTCCACAAGGAGTCCGCATAACAAGATCATGATCTCATACCACCACCACTCCAAACAAACGGACACGCAGCTCGGTGCAGCCAGCCGAAGCAGCGGCTCCCAGCCGGTAAAACACTCTCGGCTCGGCGCACTCCACGTGTCTAGGTGGACCCCACTTATCCACACATAGAGGAGCAACAGTCCCAGAATCGAAAAGCTGGAGGCGGCGGAGGCGGCGGCGACTCCGGCCACCCCGCGTCTCACGAGAACGAAGTTGAAGCCGACGTGGAGGAGCGTGCCGGCGAGGGAAGCTAACGTGACCGGTTGGGTGACGTTCTGCGCTCGAAGGTAGACTCTGATTGGGTGGAGGAAGGAGTTGGTGACGAGGTCGGGGAGGAGGTAAAGGAGGTAGTTTTGCGCCATTTTTGTGATTTTCATGTCTTGGTGTAGTATAAGGAAGATTTTGGACATGTTGAGCCACAAGAGTGAAATGGGGATTGAGCAACATGTTAAGAAGAGAACGCAGCGTTGGAGCGTGAGAGAGAGAAGCTTGGGACGCTTTGCTCCGAAGGCTTGGGAGCACAGGGGTTCCATTCCCAGGGAGAGTCCCGAGAGAACCGAGTAACCGGTGATGTTGGCGAAGGCTATGGCCAACGAACCCGCCGCCAGTTCGGTGTCTCCTAGGTGTCCGAGGAACAGCATGGAGACCATGGAACGCGCGTAGAAAATGAGAGCAGTGAGCGCTGTCGGAAATGCGACCTCCCACAGAGATTTGGCTTCTCGAATGAAGTCCCACATTGTGGAACGTGTGCTGAACCCTTGTGTCTGCTTTTCCGTATCATTGTACTCTGTGTTGGGTTCCAACATGTTGGAAATGAGGTTGGGAAGATTGATCGATGATTGTGAATACGATGACGATGATGGAAGAGGTTGTTTGTGTTTGTGTATGGTGTTGTGTGCAGAGGGGACTCTGTTCTTGTGATGGAGGAAGGGATCGATAGAGAAAGAAAGTAATGAGTATATGGGAGTGTGGGGGTGTGAGAAGGATGGGGGAGTTTAAATAGAGATTTTCATTTCCTTTCAATTCCACCCTGCGTGCTTTTTCACTCCTCTTTTAACCATTTTTTTAAATAATATATATTAGAAATTTTAAATTAAAATTTATAAAAATAAATATTCTTATTTTAAATGGTTAGTTAATTCAGTGTATTTTATTTGGTTCCAAAATTCTTTATTTTGACTATTGCTACCTATCAAATCAAAGCTCACACATAAAACATTCTTCTTTTCTATCTTTTCCATGCCCTCCTCTTCTCTTACCAAGTTTTAACCTATTTCTAACAAGTCAATATTTTTTTTTATCATGATATTTTAATACCTAACACATGTTTATATTTATTATTATTATTATTATTATTATTATTTCATTCTTATTTTTTTTCCTTTTCTTTATAAATATAAGTTATGGTGGAGATTCGTTGTTATAAATTAAAGGAAAAAAAAATGTTGTAAGGTACTAGAAATGAAAATGTGAATAGCATAAAATAGTAAAAATGTGGGAGGATGTCAGTGTGGTACTGAAAGGAACAATTCCCAATAACAGAAATGTTCTGTGTCTGTGATTTTTGCACACTGTTATGAGTTTTGATTCCGAGATGAGAAAATGAGAAGAAAATATTGTCTCGCTTTTAATTAAAAAATCAAGAAAATTTCTTCTTGCATTCATTGTTTCCCTCTTGGTAACTGAGATTTAAAATTAACAAAAACCTCCAACGAACTACTTAAATTTTTTTGAATAAGGTGCAGTTTTACAGTTACTTCTATTAAAAAAAATCTAATTACATTGATACCATAATCAAGTAAGAGCAATTGACTTCAACGCAGTAATCATGTCATAATGAAGCCATAAAAGCAAAGAATGTTTTGATTCCACTAATTAGGTTCGTAATAAATTGATTATCCTAGAAACGCCTTACGTATTGCACAATGGTTATCGTTAATTAAACGCAAAATAAAGGAAAACCCATCACTAATCGCAATAAAATGTTACGGGTCAAACACTAACTAATGTTGGGTCTTGTGTTTTGTTTCAAAATGGCATGTGATCAAACACTTTTATTAATTTAGTCGAAGAAGCAAAACACATAAAAGACAACATTTTTTTTCGAGGGACAACATCACACATGAACACAAAACACGTAATCCTATAATCTTTGTCACTACATTTATGCTTTTATTGCTTTCTTCATCACATATCAAAATCAAATTAGGTTCACTGCCAAAAATTTAGAGTTCGTATAATCAAAGTAATGCAAGCAAGTTTGGAATTAATTCACGTGTTTAATTTGGTTTTCTTCTACCATTTACTTGTTTAAAATGTTAATTAAGGTTAAATATATATTTTTTTTCAAATATTAATTCATAATTAAAGAGGTGAACATGAATTAGGCACTAATTAGTGGGTTGATATTTTAGGCGATTTGATTTTGTAGAGAATCTTTCTACTTTGCACTAAAAACAATAAACAAATAACGAGAAAGACAGACACGTGAGGGTCACACGTGGGGGCGTGAGACAGTAGATTCTATTCCTCACTGCAACTGCAGTGAGTTGTTGGGTTTCGGCCCAGGCTTGTCTGCTGAATTGGGCTTTGATATCAGACAAGTAAAAGAGGTAATTTCTTTTGTTTTTTATTTGGGAAAAAAAAAAGACTGAGATAAATGCATGAATGTTAGAATTGCTCTAAAAGAATTTAGAACCAAAGATGATTCTTTGAATCTTTGTGATGAAAGATATTATATTTTTAACCTCCTTTTATATAACTTTTGTGCATTTACTCCTTTTTTTTATTATTTTTGCGACTTGTGTACGGTAATATTTTCTTTCAAATCAACAAAAAATAAGTAATTATTAGATTTCCATCTTTACCAAAAACAAATATTATTCATTTTTTCTAATTACTATATCCAAATTAATACAAATTGAATTACGTTAATAACAGTTTTTTCGCATGTATTAAAACCAGTTAATTATTCAAAATTATTAATAATTATTCGGAAAATGATTTTACGGAAATATTTTTTTATTAATTTATATAGTTATCGAAAAATATATTTATTATAAAATAAAATTAAATATAAGTTTTGATGTTTAATTGAAAATTGAAAATGTTAAACAATATCACAAATAAAGAAATACTAAATCGTATTATTTAGCATTTACAAACTCCATTTTTTTAATATATTTTTATTATCTTTATTAATTGTCATAATGTATTATTTACTATTATAAGATAACAGTATTTATTAAAAAGTGAATTTAAAAATAAGTTTTAAAATATTGGTAGCTAAAATTTGGATAGTAAATGTTAACTATCAATTCAAACTATTTAGAAATCAATTATAAGTTTTTTTATTCATAATAAAGACTAGATATCAATAATTATTATTTTGTAAATTAATATCTAGATTAATCCCTCTAAATTAGTCATTATAATAATGATTAATTATTATTTTTTTATCTAAAATTGGTTGTTATTTAATAATTTGTTTTTAGTAAAACAAAACTCCAATTATTTTTAAATATATATATATATATATATATATATAATATCTAAAAATAAATAAGTTATTTTTTATAGTATCTAATTATATTCTATTTTGATAATATTCAATTCAATGCATCTTTGAATATTTAGACCAATTATGCTTGTGTTTGCTTTGTTTATGTTCTCCTTTGCCTTCTTTTGTATCAAGCCTTAAATGATCGAACATTCTATCCAAGAGTGAAACTAACCTCGACAAAATGTTCTTTTTTTTCATAAAATTTTATTTTCATAAAAAAGTTTGTACTCGGGATATTTTTTTAATAAATTTCTTGTAAATTTTAAAATTCTGTGATAACTAACTATCGTAAATGATTTCAAGACTTTTATAAAACACATAAACCTTAGAAGGTAAATTATTTAAAAACATAAGTGTTAACATATTTGTGTGTTTGCATTTTTTGATCGAAATTAAATGTTTATATATATGGTACATTATCTTTAAATAGAATTAAATAAAATTTGAATACCTGGTACTTTTGTGAGTCATACATTATCTCAACGGAGGAAGAATAATATACATTGTTAAAAATACAAAAAATTATAATTTCATGAAATATAAACTGTTAATATGACTTGATCAAATATTTACATTTAACTTAATTGATTTTATATTTTAAATGTAACAAAAAATTATTTATTTTTAATTAAAATTCATTAAACATTTATATCCTTCAATTTTAGAGTGTACGATGATTCTTATGAAAATCCAATTGTATTACTATAATTCGCTTGGACCCACCTGCAAGACAAGAAAGTGAAAACGTCAGCAGAGGTTCCCCCAAACTAAATTTCAGGAACTTCCTTTTCTTTTTAATTTTTCAAACCTGCATTTAGGTTTCAACTGACTTCAAAATTATAATAAATTATCCATTTTTTAACTCCTATTAAATTTAATTCAGCCTAATTTTTTAACTGAATTCCAAACACTCATTAAACTCATCAACAATCAAAGTCTTCTCCCCATTTCCCATCTCATTTCACCCCTATCAACGAATCATTGTATAGTTATTCTTATCAGGTTAGGTCAGTAATATATATATATATATATATATATATATATATATATATATATATATATATATAAGTAACTTAATTTACGAATGATATTAGTGATTGATTCTTTCGTCGATAAATAAATCATCAACATTTGTCAATTTATTTGACGAAAAATAAATTTTATCGACAGATTATGATTTGTCAAAATCGATCTGTCAGTAATCAGTAAATTTCTTATAGTGACATATTAAGTAAAAATAAGAAAGTTGAACATTATATATAAAAATGATTTTTTTAAAATTTTAAATTAAAAGTGATAACTATTTTTTTTTCACATATATCTCATTCTCCGCGAAAATTATGCTATTTTTCAACTATGGCATATATATAGTTATGTTGTTTGAAAATTAGATATTATTTAAAGAACGTAATAATTATTAAGTTAGTATATATACATATATACATGAATAAGTTGTTGTTTGGAATTTAGACGTGAGTTTAAATTTTACATGAAATCAAGGAAGTTGAACATCATATAATGATGATTGTCCTAAGATTTTGAATTAAAAGTGACGTGAATCTTTACGTATAAGTTAAATTCATGTTTTATCAGTATTATATTTTTCCGACGTTGAAAGTTGGAAATATGTTTGATTAGGTTAAAATGATGTGTATGTGAATGATGTTTTAGCATGTTGGTGTTTGAAAGTTGAAAGGGTGGTGTGGTGTGGAGTGTCCCAGTTGGCTCACAGTGCACATGGGTGCGTGCGCAATTAACGGACCGGACCCTGCACAGGACGCTCCCGTTTTCACAAACAGATGGTTGGAAGGAAACATGAAACATCCTCTCATCAATTGGCCGCATTAGTACTATTTAGTATTTTACTTCCCTTCTTTCTCTTTCTATCTGTCTTTGTCGTGTTGAGTTGGTGTGGTTCACTGTTATTGTCCCTTCCACGCCTCACCCACTCTCCCTCTTTCTCCTATGCTTTCCCTTTGCATTTATTTCTATCTGCATGACATGAGAAAAACAAAGAAAGAGGACACATGAAATCATCACTATAAGGGTAATGCATGGTTGGTACTCTTCTCACTACACACTCTCTCAACAAGATAGAAACTGCTATTATTATTACTTTTTCTATGTAGGGAAGGGACTGTGACACATCAACAATGATGTATATGGACACCCTTTAATTACGTACACCAATTCTTTCTTCTTTTTTCTCATATATATATATATATATATATATATGATTAGTTATTTATTTGATATAAAAAAATACAGAGGAGTCCCCACCATACTTCATCTGACAGCAATAAGAGTCTCACACTTGGGAGGCACCACTTCTTCTTTTTGTTTTCTACCATAAGAGGAAGCTCAACCCTATGCACATAATGCAGTGTTGTTGTGTTGTGTTGTGCTGTGTTCTGCCTCATTTTCTTCATATCTTCTCCACATTTTGGACTCAACGCTCACAAAATGCCACGTAAACTATTTAATTTAACCTCTTGTGCCTCCCAAATTTTCCTGATTCAAACATTTCTGTTATCCTCTTTCAAACCCTTCTTTCTTCTTTTCTTTGCTTTATTTTTTCTGCATGCCTAGCTAAGTTTGGTTTGACACACATGCCAGCAACTAAGTTGCCTATATTATAAGTGGAATTGATCTTCAAACAAAAGTTACCAATTCAGAACAGTAGTACCTATCTGTTTAGGCAAGGACGGTGCCAAATTCAAATGCCACAAGTGACTAAAGCTACTTTATGCTAAGATTCTGAACCAAACAGATTAAGTGTATATATATTTGACAGTATATATAGATATATATCAGTGGGTGAATAGGTTGAAGGTTGAGGGTTTGGGTTTGGGGAACAGGCTCATTCTCATTGGGTGGTGGGTGGGGTGGGACCCTCCTTCAGAAGTCATATAGTGTCAATCCATAGCCACTTGATCATGGAGAGGCACATGAATGAGAGATGCCTTGTTGGATAACAACAACTGCCTTTGAACTTCTGGCATTTGTTTATTTATTGCTCATGCATGCCTGCTGTTGGAAAGTTACATGTTGCCTATGTTCTGGTTCTTCAAGTGGTACTTTAAGATTAAATTCAACATTTGTGGTTGAATATTTCAGAACGATCAGAAATAAGATCAATTTATAATATATAAATAATGTAAATTTATTTTATAAAATAATTTTGTAACGTTGAATTAGACTTAAAATTCTCTTTGTAACGTGTATACACACTTTTGTATCCCCTAAAGATTCTAAGAGAAGTGAGAGGGAAACATACCTTATATGATTTAGGGTTACTGTTGAAGAAAAACACATGATTTCAATTCAAAACAAATATAACAGAATAAAACCAAAGTATTATACTGTATACATGTGAAATATTAAGTGTAAAAGCAACAAGAAATTGATGAAACAGGTGACTTTATCAACAGATATATCAAAATACAGAAAGAGATTTTTTTGTATTTAAGATCCCTATATATTATGGCAAGGTTATGAACTTGCAGAAACATATTTTAAACGTTTTGGTTAAATAAATGTTTTGTGTCGGAATAAGATGGGTAGAGACTTCAAGTTCTACTCCATCACTGATTTAAATGTGAGATCAAGTAGCTTTAAAAAGGTCATAAATGTTGCATTTTATAGTTTATCTTCTCGGCACACTTGCATTTGTTCTGCTCATGTAAGCGAATACGTTTTGTACTTATCTTTTCTCTCTCTCTCTCTATATATATATATATATATATGTATGTATACGCATATACACATACTTATAATAAAGTAGCAGTAGCACTACCAAGTATTTTGTTTCTCAACGGCTGGTATGGGGTCCAAGATGCATTATTTGGAAGCAGATAACATTGATAATTCTTCACATACCTTTGAATTGACTTGCACCTTTTATTAGTTGGGTTGGCCATAAAGAGACTATAAATTTGACATGTTGTAACTTAACATGGCCTAAGAAACTTTTCTTTCCCATTTGCCATTTCTGGTGGGTCTGTGGAATTCAATGTGTTAGATCACATATTTTCAAACCAAACAGAATTTCAATACCTATGATGGTACACTTGGCATCACCCCCACACATAGTAAATAGCTAAAAGCACAACTTTTGATCACCACAATGTCCCCTTTTTCCTTTCATCACATTGCCAAAAAGCTCTGCACAAAGAAAAGGTTACTTAAAGGTATATATATCAACACACCACAGTGCTCACCAACAAACTATACTGCATAGAGAGAAATAAGGGCAAAAATTAAGCAGCATGAGAATAAAACAGCTGCACAAGGATATGTAGTTTGCAATCATGGGCATCAAAAGAGAAGGTGTTCCGGTACACCCAATAGTCTCACATTGTTTAAAAGTCGAGGCCAAGATAATTTAAATACATCTTCCTCCTACGTTCCTCTGAAACATTTTTTTAAGAAGAAAATCGTAATGGAGTTTGAGACTCCAAAACGAACAATACATCAAATATAACGATTGATCCTATAGCTTCGCACCACTAACTTTTCAACCAAGAGTGATGATCAATTGTACGAATCAGCTGTTCCTCTCATACTAAGTTGAATTACTATTACGACACTGTAGTACAAGACTTATTGGCACATAGAAAGTATGGAAGAAGTGATTGAAAATCAAATATATCAAGAATCTAGTCTGTTTCTCAGCTTACAACAGGTCATCACACCAGATATGTTCCAAGTTCATATCATAAATCAAAAGCCACAAATTTCAAACGAAATTCAGAAAAAAGAAAAAAGGGCACGTGAGATATAAGAGGATGATGTCTGAGCAGGGTGATTACAAAGCCAGCTACTTGCCTAACAAACACAGCTCATTCCCAGACCCCAGTACATTAGAGGATCTCATAATTCTGAAGGACGTGTACATGTCAAAGATATATACCTCAAAAATAGGTACAGTACTAGTTTCTTAGCTCAGCTTGCAATTAATATAAATGCATTATGCATGTACTTTTAACTTAACATTATTAGGCTCTTCCTTTTCTTTCTCCAAAGCTGATTTTCCTTTTCTTTCCTCACCACAGTTCCCTTCCTTACTTGGAAGCTATATATGTTAGTATATGGATGTGCTGTATTGTATCTTGCCAAAACTATCAAAGAAAAAGAAGAAAACAAAAGCACTTCCCAGTTAGAGAGACCCACACGCATGTCATATCCCACGTGGGGCGCATTGCTGCACATGGCCGTGAGACATTCTTGTCTAAATCACAAGATTGATGAACTTTCTTTAGGTTTCTCTACCCAAGTCAGAAAAAAAAAAAAAAAAAAAAAACTCACCCTCACTGAGCCGTTTCAACCAAGCTTCAAGCTTCTTGCTTGGCTTGTCACCCCATATATGTACACTGACGTGCTTTTCTGTGGTACCACAAACCAACTACACTTGTCATCCATCTCTCATCATCACCTTTTTCTCTTAAGCCAATAACCATCACTTTGACCACTCAATTTCCGGTTATATAGTCAACTATGACTCCATTAATATTGAGACTCTTTATAGCTTAACCAAGGGCATTCTCTGATCCGGAATCAAAACTAATTTACACCGCGTTATAAGTCTCACATCAACTAAAGATAAAACTAATTTATTGTGTGTATACATATGTATACAAATCTCACCTTATAATAAGATTGAATTAGACTTAAAATTCACTTCTTAATGACCTGTTTCAGAAATTGACCGCTTTGAACATATCATAGACATGAACATGAGAACCGAAAATCTTGTCACATACTCAAAAGTAAGGTTATGTGTGAATTGTTACACCATTTTGATAAGATAATAGTAGTTAGTTGAGCTTCTTAGACTTAAAATTCATTTTTTAATGAGCTATTTCCGAAATTGACGGCTTTGAACATATCATACACATGAACATGAGAACCAAACATCTTGTCACATACTCAAAAATAAGGTTATGTGTGAATTATGTTACACCATTTTGACAAGATAATAGTAGTTAGTTGAGCTTCTTATCCGACCGTATAGTATATATAATCTATCTGGAAATAAAATTTAATTTAACTCAATCTTACAAAACCGACAAAATCGACTTTTAAGATTATGTGTGAATTATGTTACACCATTATTTTGATAAGATAACAGTAGTTAGTTCATGTTCTTACCCGACCATATAGTGTATATACCCTACCCGAGAAGAAAAGACAGAAAATTTAGCAGTGCATTTGCTGTGGCAATTGGTGATTGCTAGCATGGTGGGGTAGATTTTGCTTAAATGGGATTTTAGTGTTGCGTTAGATCCAAATATCCTGCTTCTTTTGCAGAGGTAAACATAAAGCGCGGATTCCATAAACGTAGTAGATAGAGATTGGTATCTACCCCACACACTAATTAGTGGTCCTGAAAACTGAAAATGAATGCTTTTCTAGGATAAAGTAAAGTAGTAGTCCATGGTATGAATGAAGCATGAAATAAATTGGTGACCCTTCAAAGCTCACAAGACCTTCTTTCTAGATTAAAGTTTTACAGGTCTTACACTCTTTGTATTGGTCCAATATTAAAGAGCAAGCATGAAGTCAGCATCAACCATTACAACAATGGAGCATTTACAAAACCAGATCTAATCGTGTTCGAATCAAGCAACATTTTCACTATAGGCAGGCAGAAATTCAACCAAAACACGACCTCGAATGATTATATTAGGATATGGTTGGATTTTGGGGGGTCATTTTTTTTTTCCTTTTTTTTCTCATTTGTTCTAGACACATGGCCTGCAATATGAAAAGGTGCATGATTAACTCATATGGAATAATGAATCATTACAAGATCATTCTGGTTGAATTCCATGAGACCATCAAAAAGGTCAGAATCAAATCCACCAAAATAAGGAACACACACATTAGTCAACAAGGCCTTCATTTTGTGAGTGATTCTCGCGTGCTTGTGATCTTGCTTCTGATTCAAAACCTCTTTTAGGGGCAAAGAAAAAAAACTTATCTTCTTCAACACAATTCCTTTGATGCCGGGGAACTGTTCCTGTGTTGTCTATTCTTCACATCCTATTCGATTGAAACTATTTATATATATATAAAAATATTTTCATGCATATCCTTGAATCTTGCTGCTACCAAAAGAGTTTTTTATGTTTAAAATGTGAGATTACAATGACAGAGAAAGTTGTGAAACTGGTAACATCAGAGCAAGCTGTCATAGAATAATTGAGGTCAAAGTTTGTTTTTGTTGCTTAAGAATCTACTTTCACAAACACTAGTTGGAGATATCTTTAATTATTAGAGTTGTAAGTAAGCATAGGGTTGAAAGATAAGTGTTAGTATTTATGTGTGCACAATAAATTTTTCTTGTACACACATAAAGACACAATGATTGATTGAAAAGTGTCTTTTTGTATGCACGAGAAGTTCTTTTTGTGCATACATAAAGACACAACGATTGATTGAAAAGTGTCCTTTTGGGTGCACAAAAAACTTTTTCTGTGCACACACAACAATTGATCAAAGAGTGTTTTTCTATGTACACAAAGATTCTTTTGTGCACACAGAAAGACACGACAAGTGGTTGAAGATGGATAGTGTGTGGTTGATGGCTCATTTAGTTGTTGCTCTCACCAAGTTGTTTATCTTCAGTCCCCAACTATATCATTAAGGAGAAACTGTGGCCCGCATTCTGCAACCAACAATGCTACCATCTTGCTAATTTTCTTTCCATGGAATCTAAGTTACTTATTCATTAGTATTTGGTTTCTGTCTAATCAGTTTCAATGCAGCAAGAAAAAGGTTATATCAATGGTGGGGTGAGAGAGAATGATTGCCATATCTATCATCAAAAGGATATTTAAATAAAATATCTTCAACGCCTTATTATTGCTACTTTTTCATGTTAGCCTTAAATTTTAGGGGAAGAACATACCCCTTATTAATAGCTTTTATTAATACCACATTAAAATTTGTCTTTGTTACAAATTTTAATATATTTTCGTCTTCAAATAGAAATAATTATGTTAATTCAATTATGTTAATATTTTCTTCCGATATATCATAATATACGAGGTTTAAATTAGATTGCGGTTTGATAAATTTTAACTCAATTATTAATCTAAAATATCAATTATTTAAACTAATGTTATTATGTTAAAAGAATTATATTTATTTATTTATTAAAATTTAAAACAGGTGAGACAAATTCTAAACATATTTAATCTTTATTATCGATGTCATGAATTATAACACAACAAGCAAGCAATTAAGTTCATATTTCTACGCCATTACATTAATAAAGTTCAACAAAAGTGAAAGACAAATAATATCAATTATGAGAGTCATGGCATCACAAACCATAAAAGAATGTAAAAGTACTTGTGCTGAATCTTGATATCTAACTTTCACTAAAAAAGAGTGAATAAAAGAATGTAATTACTTTCCTTAGAAAAAGAATGTAAGTTAGTGTACGAGTAATTATTGATATCTAAGTGTTAATTAGTAGGTAATGCATCATTTTCTTTTTCTCTTTTTTATTTATTTTTCTAATTAAACTATTTAAAGGTGATTGTTGGGTGGAAATGGACCATAGTGATGCATTCATTTATTTTTTGTTTTTGTGACCCTATCTTTAAGACAGCATGGAGCCACATTGGAACAAAATTTTCTTTTTACCATATATATTTTCGTTACAATTGGATCATTTTTTTCTTTTGTTTTAACCTTTTACGTAATTGCATACTTGATTTGATATATATATATATATATTATAACAATTTAGAAAAATTGAACAGAAATAACTTCAAGCATAGTGGGCCAGAATAGATACCAATGCTAGGCAGTTTCTTCACATACCTTCATAAATTTCTTTCTGCACCCCATATAATAAAACTTCCATTTTACCTTTACTGGATTGCATAATGTAGAAATTACTTTTTATTTCAAAAAAACTTACAAATCGCTAGATATAAAAATAAAAATTACTTTTAGAATGTACAATTCATAATTCAAATAACTTTCAAATCGTGTAATTCAAAAAGTATTTTAAAAAAATACTTTTAAATTATACGATTTAGAAGTCTGTTTTCACTTTCAGATTGTAAAAATCTAAAAAATCTAAAAGTTATTTGCACAAGAAAACTTCTCAGATTGCACAATCAAAAAATAATTTTTTGTTCTCATATATCAAAAAGAGCAAAATGGAAAGTTTTTTATTTGGTGTGTCAAGAAGAAACTTATGGAGGTCTAAGAAGAAAGTTCCATTTTATAATATTCTATAATCTATGGATTCGTGTGGGCTTTGGGCTTTTTACTAACTGAACCCAATGCACCATACTATAGATAGAAATAAACTAAATATATTAACACTATTATAAATGTATAGCACATTTTTTATCATATATTCATTATCATATTTATTACTATATTCATTATACTGGAAAAATGTCTTGATAAACATTCCTTACTAATATATACAAAAATAGGAATAATAATGGTACTACACCTTAAAGATTAAAAATAAAATAAAATTATAATATACTGAAAGGAGATAGATATTCGTCCATATATTATCCTCCTTGTAAAAACATAACGTAATATTATATTTATGATATTATTTATTTTAAATATTTTTATTTTGAAGTCCACTCCATTTACTTTTGTACTTTTCTTATCTTACTATTTATAATCGTATATACTTGATATATATATATATATATATATATAATCAAAGTTGTTATACACATATACGTTATGTTTTTACTCGTATATATAAAGATGTTATTATGAGTATTTTTTAAAAGATAAAAATAAAAGGACAAAATGTAAAAAAAAGTTAAATTAGAAAACCTACATAAAATGTTTTGATAAATTATTTTAATTCATACAATAACTTATCTTTTTCATTGATCTATGTTAGAAATGTTAGGAAGAAAATAATATAATTATGAAAAAAAAAAGATACATAATTAAATCCCTATCAGTGAAGAATGATTCACTGGTTAGGTATCAATATGCATTCTTATAATATTGGTCAATTTAGGACAACAAGTGCAAATTTCAAATTTGAAGGCATAAAAAATGTTTTGTTTTGATACTTTAAACAAAGTTTGGATCTTCCTATTTTAGGCAATAAAATAATAACAAAAATCAAACCATTTTGGACAAAACTCCATGGTTGTTTTGGCAGACATTTTTGAGTATGATTTCTCATTTCAAAGAAATTAACTTTAATTTAATAAATAATTTGGTCGAGAAAAATAATTTAATAAATGAATAAAGAAGGATACAAAAATATTTAAAATTATTGCCAAATTAGAAAAAGGTTCTATACAGTATTTGGTGTCCACTTTACCACTCATGTCAATCTCAACTCTTTTGTCTTTTTAATTTTAATTTGCTCATCAAATCTATGGAATATTAAAGTTAATTAAATATTATAAATAAATTTTATATATTTTTTTTATTACATTTAATTCTCAACTAATTTGAATAACGAGAATGTTTTATTATACATATACACAGTCAAATAAAAAGATAAGGAGGAGTTATCACTTTCGATGCTTCTAAGACCACAATTAAATAAATTAGTCTTAGTTTGATTTTGCAGTTAATTAAAATATTATATGATTTATTAGAATCCCTTCACCAATGTACGAAACATCGTGCTCATTTAAAATGTAGTAGTTGAAATTAAATTAAATTAAATTACTCACAAAACGAGACCCACCTGTTTTAGTTTTTTTTTTTCTAATTTTATAATGCAAAACAAAAATGAGAACGTAAATTTTATACTGTGATTTAAAAACAAGTGAATCACAACACTTGTGTGAAATTAACTTAAATTATTACATTGAATATGCCAAACATCGATATTAATTTACCATTGATTATTTTTTATTAAAATTTAATTAGTAAATTTTATTTGTATTATTGTTTCTACCTTTTTTTTCATATAAAATTACAAAATTCATTATTTTGCATAAAATTTTTAATTCCAAAACTCTTTAGAATAGCATAAAATTTGGTATGTATTCAATGAACATACTTATGGTTTAGGGTTTAAGTACTTACTTTTTATGATTTATTAAAAAATTTATATATACATACATATATATATATATATATATATATATATATATATATATATATATATATATATATATATATATATATATATACGGTTCTCTATTCTAGCTAATAATGCAACTGCGAGATATTATTAATATACCTAAGGACATACCAAATACAGTGAGAAAAAAATATTGTATTTATCACTACAATAAATTTAGTTTAAAGTAAATTAAATATTTTTTTAATCTGTAAAAATTCTGTTTAGTAGAACTAAATCAATAAAAATCAATTTTAATGGTTGTAAAAGTTAAATCATTTTAAATTCAAAGAAACCATAGAAAAATAAGTAAATTTAAATTTAAATTAAGATAAAAGAGTTACATTACATTTACATGCTTATAAAATTTATTTATCAAAATTTATTTTTTATATATTCTTTTTATAAAAAAAATAAAGCATAATAATTTAAAGAGCAAATACTCGTAGATTTTGATATTTGTTTATGAAAGTTTGTTTGCAGACATTTTTATGATAAAATAATGATTTTATAAATAAAATTAGTTTGTATTTAAGTTAACAGTTATGTTTTAGAAAAATATTAATAAAAGTTCGTTTTTACGAATAAAATTAATCCAGAAAAGTTTTAATTTTTAAAAGCAAAGTGATTACAAAAGTGATTTTTTTAAGATCACGCTGAATATATATATATATATATATATATATATATATATATATATATATATATATATATATATATATATTTTTATTTATTTATTTACAATCTAAAACCGTTAATAGTATAGGTTTTTTTTAAATGTTTCTTTGATATTTTCTTTTATCTTTTTTATATTTTCGTATTCTCATTTATCCTAATCAACTTTTTAGTTTTATAGATAAACTACTCAATATTCATGATAAAATGTTAAAAAATCTTTTATTGTATAATTATATAAATTAATAAAAACATATAACTTTTACAAATTTTTTATATGTTTTACTCTTTATATCTTTTAGTTATTTTTTATTGTGATAATATTAATATCAAAACTTTTAGTTATATATATTTTTATTATCATAAAAAATATAAATATATATGCATGAGAGAGAAATGAATAAAAGTAAAATATTATTACATATAAGATGTATATATTGAGTTATCAGATAGAATTTCAAATA
>Ga0214542_1003900_pt1 | contig 29934 bp, 26 predicted proteins | sample CNSS1metaG_FD_160096 | JGI IMG/M metagenome (GOLD analysis project Ga0214542, IMG submission 160096) | Root nodule microbial communities from cowpea collected in UCLA plant growth center, Los Angeles, California, USA - CNSS1 | ecosystem: Host-associated > Plants > Roots > Nodule | place: USA...
TCCCCTTTATATATAGTTATATATATATATATATATATATATATATATATTTTGTTATATATATAATTATAAATAATACAAGAAATAATATAAGAAAATAAAATTAAGTTTTTTAAAAGGAAGTTAGTATAATAGCAAGCAGAAGTTAAACTAAAATAAAAAAGAATGGTTGGTTCCCTCCATCAATTGTTTCTTTCATAAGAGAAAAGAAGGGAAAAACCCTACTCTCCCTTGCTCTGCATCTCTGCAACTGTAAAGTCTCAAACTCATGGCGACGGCTTCACATGCTCGAGCTGTGAAGTCTCTCAACAAGTCCTCTGGTCGAGGACGTTTTGTCGTAAGCTTCTTCTCTCATTCTATGTGTTCGTTTATGAGTCCGTTTATTGTTTTGCTAAAACCCTAAACCTCGCCGTTGTTAGAATTTTCTTTGTTTTGAATTCATATAACTCTGTGTTGCAATGGTCCTGAAGGTTTCATTTGAAATTTGTTCTCTGTGTTCTCCGATGATTTGTATTATTTTTATTTATGGTTTTGAAAAAAGACGTTTGAATGTACAGTTCAAGTCATTCTCCGAGAGAGTAGATGAGATTGATATCAATGTATATCGAAGTCTCGAGAAGGTCAAAGCCGAGCCATCTGAGGGTTCTTCATTTTTTAGAGACTGCCTTATAGAATGGAGGGTATGTTTTGATATATAATTCCTATCTGTTTTTCTTTTCTCATCAAATGTTTATTTTGTTTATTTGCATTTGCTGAACTTTATTCTGCTGTTATTAGCAACTAATGACTTTAGGCAATGACAGATGATAAGTAGTTGCATGCTAACCTGAATTGATTCTTGTAGAATAAAAGTAGCATGAATAGAAAAATTTGCTGATTTTTGTTTTTAACGTCATTGTCTAGTCCCTTTAGCTCAATCTTCATATATATATATATATATATATATATATATATTGTAATTTGTCAAAATACAGGAGTTGAACACTGCCGAAGATTTTATCTCATTTTATGAAGAAATGATGCCTTATACACAAACATTGCCCCTTGTGCTGTTGCACAAGGAATCTTTAATCTCAAAGCTTCTTTCGAGGTTGCACATTAAAGCAAGGCTATCCCTTGATGCAATTCTCAGGTATGCAAATGCCAGTCTTTTTCAAGAATTACTTCATTTTTGCGTGACTCGGAATTGTATTGGTTTATATGTCGAAATATCAACTATGAATGAACCTTATGACTGCTTTGGAAAATGTTGAACTCAGTAACCTTGAATGTGATTTTGGCTACTATTTTGCATTTATTGTAGTAACAACAATTTTGGTGCATTCCTGACTTTCATTGAGGACCAGTTATTAGTTTGAGCATCATTTGGTTCATTTAGTTCATTTGGTATCCTTTTTGAGTGGTTAAATTTGGATGTGTAAATTGTTGATTTTCTTAGTATTGGAATCTAGCTGTATAATTTTTCTGTTCTAATTACAATATACTGGAGTAAATATTAAATAATATTATTTTTTATGTATTCTGATTTATATACTAGTGTTATAGATTGGTCAGAGCAGTGGGTTAATGTATCACTGGTTGTGTCAAGTGTTTCATTGGTAAAAATGTATGGACCAATATATATTAAAATTTCCTAACTTTTAAATTTCATACCTCTAAAAATTATAAAAAAAATCATGAATCTGGGAAAATTAACAACATACTGGCTAACTTAAAATTTTTCCACCCTGACATGTCTAGCCAGTCAGTTCACACTGGTTCTATAACATTTCCTATCCAACAACCAACTTGAAACAATTACATCAATGGTTCCTCTATAGCATTTCCTATCCACAATCAACAATATTAGTGATTCCTGATCAAATTGGTTCAGTTGGCTAGTTTGAGCTGATTTTTGTAACTCTTATTTTGTACAGCTGACTGATAACAACCAGGTAGCCTTGAACTTGGTTAATAAATGGCTGGTTGTTTCCTTTTTCAGTTCTTTTTTTTCTGGTGTTCTATTGTTTGACAGCCACTGCCAATAAATCTCAAGTCTTTGTTTTTACAGGTTAATTGCTGCTTTATCCAGGGATCTCCTTGAGGAGTTTGTTCCGTAAGTTGCTTAACATTTTGACTAGATTTGGCACTCTAGGGTTTCCGGTGTCAGTTGCCAAATCTTGCATAGCACTTGCACAATTATATTTTAATGATAATTCTCTCATGGTTTCTTATTCATCATGGGTATGGGTTTTTCTAGGCTATTGCCGAGAATTGTTGATTCTTTAGTATCTCTTCTTGAGAATGGTGGTGACAAGGAGCCAGATATCATTGAGCAGGTATATTCTATGATTTTGGAAAATAGTGTTATGGGGGTATCTTACTATTCCTTTCTTTTTTGGTAGTTTCCTTAGTTCAGTGTGAATTTTTAAAATGTTTTTTTTATACAGATATTCATGTCATGGTCTTACATCATGATGTATCTGCAAAAATATCTAGTACGCAACCCATCAGAGGTGCTCAAGTAAGTGATTGAGTTTTGCTCTTGTAGTTTTTTTAGTTGTTTTTGAACTTAACTATTCTGCAACCTGAAATTCTCTGGAATGCGTAAGCTGACCTGCCCCACTTTGTTAAATCAGAAGGATTAATTTAATTTGCATTAGTTTGAACATGGACTAGGACTAACTACTTACACTAAGTTTATCTCATTTGATCAGAGAGTTTATTGTTTATATATATATATATTTGTTTATTGTTCATTTATCCTAAAACCAACAACTGAATTAAAAATATGATTTTTCTAACTTTGGAGTTGTTTTTCTTGGCTTGGATTCTTCAAGGGTCACGTCAAAACTAAGGTATTATCCTAACAAATATGTCCGACAATTCATGGCAGAAGCTATGTCATTTGTTTTAAGGAATGCCCCAGACGAGCAGCTGGAAAGAGGTATGCATGCCATTGACTACTTTCGGTTTCTCTATTTTCTGTCTCTATTTTTCTGCTCTATTCATGCCATTTTTAACTAGTTCCCATGATTTTCTTGGTCTTGTGAATTAAATTGCTTTCTTGTTAAATCTTTCTCTCTGTAATTAAACTTCTGTTAATATGTTTTGTGATTGCAAAACTCGTGTTTTGTTTCACTGGTCAGGAATCAGGAGAGTGATTGATGATGCTGTGAAGAAGCCATCACCGTGTAGAGAATCAGGTGCTGAGGCACTGCTCTTTAATATTATGAAAGGTTACACATCCAGGTTCCATTCAAAAGCAGAGCGAGTGTTACAATTGTTGACCAGCGAAGCAATTTATGCTGTGGGTGATAAAGTTAGCCAAGGTAAGCTTGTTCTCTTGTTAGATACTCTTGCATTTTTAACTTTGTTAAGGTAATCAGTAATTGACTGTTGCATGGATTTTTCTTTTTCTCATTATATATCTCTTGTCATCACCTAGTGGGATAATAAGCCTTTTATTGTTATATCTCACAAGTTTCTCTATAATCTTTATTACAACTTGTGGGATTCTTGTGACATTATTTTCTCGTATAGGATAGTGATGTTTTCTTTACGGTGGTCTATGTAGATATAAATTTGTGATTGATTTGTTATCCATTGTACTGTATTGTTTCTTATACCTACCTGCTTCTTTTTCAGATTCAATGGCCATTGTGAAAATTGTTAAATCTGTCTTCAAGAAACTATGTGAAACGATGGAGTCTAAGGAGCTGAATTTGGTATGGAATTGTTTATATAAGGAAGCAGATGGATGTCTTAATACTGGAAATATTAGGCACTTGCAATATATTTTATCAGTACTTGTGTCAGCTATAAAGATGCAAAATGGTAAAAAAGTGCCTGGTAAGTTGAAATACTTTATGCTACCAAACGTTTCTTTTTTATCAGTTCAGCTAAGTTGAGCCCGTTGACTGTGATAATGAACTATGGTAGTTTTATAGTGAGATAATGATAAACTTGGATTGATCAATACATTAAATTTAAGTTTGTTAAGGGAATCTGCCATACTTTTTTACTTTTTTTCTTGTTTATTTTTTTTTTGTACTATTGGGAAAGAGCATGTGCCTAATCTCTTAGGTCCTTGAAATGTATGGTTAATCCCTTTCCACAAGGTAGGCTTACGGGATCTGGACTGAACCTTTTCTGCTTTAAAGACTACAGTTTTGTCTATTAGTATCCAATTCCTTATTGGTTATCATTACCATTTTAATTCCTTCTTTTTTTTCTATATGGTCATATGTATGGCTTCTGCTTGTGTGCTTTTTGGCTTATCTCCATCACTTATTTAGAGTACTTATACTAATTGGTAATAAATGGGAGTTGGGGAATTGGTTGAGTTGTGTTCACTTCTGCTTTGGGATGGTTTTAGATAATCTCTGATATTTTCTTTTGACCGGAGAGTGGATTGTGTTTTACAGTAATTTTTTACCTTGATGAAATGTTTTTGACTTAGGGATAGTGCACATTTTCTTTACTTTAGAAAGTTGCTCCAGTTATTGATATGTTTTTCATTGATTTTAATTGCATTTACATTTGGCAGATTATAAGCCTGTCTTGAAACTAGCTTTGCGGCTTGTGCAGACATTTACCAAACCTTGTGGAGTTATTGATTCACAAGATATGAATTTAGTTGTTCATAGAATTTTGAAATTAATGCTGGCCATTCTCAAAGGACTCTGTAATTGCAATACCTCAATGATACCAGAGTGTGCCCTCCAGTGGGCTCCAATTTTTAGATCTGGAAGCTCAAGGTAATTACTGCAACAGTGCAATTGCGATATTGGCATTCTCTTTAGATTGTTTCTATGCCTCTTGACATGTTTGAGTTTGGGTTCCAGTTTGCTGTGTTTCATTAGAAAACTGCTGCAAGAGGATCTTTGTTTATTTCATTTCAGGAGTAATGTTATAAGGTAACCTCATAATTTAGCGTGACTTTGCATGATCAAATTGTTTATCACACTCAACATACATAAATATTTGACTTATGTGACTTGGTTTTAGTGCAATGAATGGTTTGATGGAGATTTCAGAGGAAGAGGTCATACATTTGTTACAGTCTTTCTGTGAGAAAATGCAATTAGACAAACGTGACTTAGTCGATGGAACAAGTGAAGAAGAACCGCTGGCTAGAATTTGCAGTCGTTTGCAAGAGATAATCAGCTGTTGGAAGGAAAAAATAAACGATATTGCTCGTGCTGATGTATTATGTGAAATTGATGAAGGAATGTTGGCACATTTGTGGGGAGCGGTGAGCTGCTATTCTCATATGTCTATTGTAGGTGGCAATCCATCCTTGATGGTGGAACTCATGGAGGCTCTAGATCATCTTTTGACTGCTAAAGCTGGTATTCCTTCATTCTTCTATTGTTTATAATATGATTTTCTGATGAATAATTGTGTAAAACTCACGTCTAGGATATATTAGAGCTCGTATTCATGTGTTTAAACAAGTTTGAGTTTTCATTCATAGTTTGAACCGGAACAGACCTTATTAAGAAATGATATGTAAGCCCACATCGCAGGCCCATGAAGAGGATTCTACTATTCCAAAATTGTCCCTGTTCTATCACAAAAAATCGTCTCCTCTGTTTTCAGTGTGCTGTTTTTCCTTTGCTGAAGTGTTGTTTTATTTCTCAGTGGTAAACTGGTTGGGTCTTTCATGGGGACTTGATTCGATCCTTGCTGTCATTTGTGTTGGATTACCATCGTGATACTCCTCTATACTGGAGGCAAAGGATCCATTAGTAGCACTTGAGATTGAATGACTGTAATTTCTCACTGCACTTTGAGGAAGTGGATGATGAAGTTCTGGTTGTGATAAATCTTTGCTGAGCAGGTATGTGTAGTAGTCTGTCACAGTGAAAGTTCCCTGTTTCAGGCTATACACCTCTTCATGAAATTCTGCTATGAGGAGCAAATCTTCTTCAGAAATCCATTCTTTCATATCGTTCCAAATATAATCAGCTTTATCAAAGTATATGATGCTTTCAAAGATGGATGGAGAGTGCAAAGTTATGAGCAATAACATGATCAGAGTATTGCAACGCTCCCAGGCTGCATAACAGAATTGAGAAAACAGCACATGGGGAGTCAGCTGTTGTAACAGAATGAGGACTATTTTGGAAGAGTAGAATCCTCTTGGGCCTGTTGTGTGGAATGGACCGTATTAGGAATGAAAATATATGGTTGATTTTACACTTGGGATTGTTGTATCTGTTAATATTATAATTATTTTTCTAATTTGCTTGTTATACTGTTGAATTCTCTAGGTAATAAAAGTAGAAACTATAATTTCTTATCTTATCCTTTTTTGCCTGCAGGTTACATTGGAGATATGTCTAAAAGGGCCTTGGAAAGCATTATAGGTGCAGCATTAAGTTCTTACAACAGATTGTGCAACCACACTTTCTGTGGAGCTGATGAAACTGGGAAGTTTTTAAGTCTTGCAAAACGATATAAATTGTCTCCACCAGTGTTGTTGGCTGTTGCTGATTATTTGGAATTCAAGTACGGGTAGGTGAACATGTGTTAATTGCTTTTAGACATTTGTTCTTGTTTTCTACCAAATTTGGTCTTTAAAGTAAAACATAGGACAATTTAGTCCTCAAATCACCAAATATCAGTCATTTTAGTATATGGTATTTTCAGGACTAAAGTGACAACTTCTGTTTCGTAGTTTCAGGGACTATATGTATACTGTTTGGTAATTTCAGTTTCTAAAATGATATTTTTTGTAATATGAGGGGCTAAAATGAATACTTCACATAATTTCGATAAATAATTTGGTGTTATGCTCTCTTCCATTCTTTAGTGGTCCATTTTTTTCTGTATGTTTATTAGTAATAGTTCTTTACATGTGTAACTCTCTCACTTTCATATCACAGTTTTTCATTGGAAAACAATGGGTGTAGAATTTATCATCCAGAGCTCGAAGGAAAGACAGCAGATGCAGTGGCAATTTTTTCTGATAATTTGCATCACTCTGACAAGGAGATTCGCATTTCAACTATAAAAATACTACGCCACTATAAACCTATAGTTTGGGAAAGTTCTTCAGTGGATGAGGCAGCTGATATGAAAAATAAAACTGAAGTTTCTCCAACTTCCAATGCTGATTTCACAGAAAATAATGTACGTACCTTTTAAATAATGTTGCATTTTTTTAACTTAAGCTTTGGTATGTTATTGTGTTTTTCTATGAAATGGCAGGCTCTGCTGTTGCTCCTTTCTCTTGAAACAACTCCTATTTCAATTTCTACAAGCAGAAGCGTTCAGCTATTGATTTCCAAGATTCAGATGGAACTATCTGCTGGAAGGATTCCTAATGTTTACGTGCCTCTGGTTTTGAATGGATTGCTGGGCGTCTTGAATAATCGATTTAGATACCTATGGGATCCTGTATTAGAATGTATTGCTGTCTTGATTAGTATACATCTTACACATGTATGGGATAGTCTTGTTGATTATATAGAAAGGTGTCAAGCAATATTTCTTACCCCTTGTAACTTACACGCGAGTGACAATGGTGCTTTATTTGGTCGTCCAACTGGTATGTTTGAACTTTGTCGACAATGTCCATAATTTTTCTCATTAATCTCCCATTTATTTTTGTGTACAGGATATCCTAGGTGTGAAACTTGGACACTATTTTATATATAATTGGTAATTGGTTGGGGAATTTGACTTGAGCTTAATATATTCTGTGAAATTATATGTTTGCATTTAGTTGAGTTGGTAATACTTTATAAAGAAAGGATATATGTTTAAAAAAAGTTTAAATTCATAACCTTTAAAAATACCAATATAAATAAAAATAAAATTTTAATTGTTTCTATTTTGGGGTGGGTGTTATGTAACAAAACGGTTACCATTTAATCTAGTTTTTTGAGATTATGTTAATGATATGTCACACTGCAGGCTTTGTAATCAAGTTGATTTTTCTTCTCAGGTCTACTTGATTGTTTCAAATCTTTTGTCTGTCATGCATCTGATAGCACACCAACTGTAACAATATTAGAACTATTACTGCAAGCTTTGCAAAAAATTCCAGCTGTTATTGAATCTCGCTCTCGGCAATTTATTCCTTTATTTTTGAAATTTTTGGGCTACAACACTCTTGATCTTGCAAGGTAAGTAATTTCCGTATTTTATCCCCTTTGTGAAACATGACACTGAATTTTGTGAACCTCAAATTTTACCTAAATTGTTGTACTTGACTCTTTTTCCTTTGCAAATGAAATTGCAGCGTGGGATTGTTTGATTCTGTTTCTTGTGAAGGGAAAGAGTGGAAGACCATCTTGAAAGAATGGTTAAATTTGTTGAAGCTAATGAAAAATCCTAAGTCATTTTACTGTAGCCAGTTTCTTAAGGAGGTTCTGCAGAATAGGTTGATGAGCAATTCAATTATGTATTTTTTAAATTCTGCTATATTTTGTTCATCAGTTATCTAGAGTGTCTCCTATTTTAAACATATTTTTTTGTATGTTTTTTTTGTTTTTTGCCATTTGGCAGGCTTTTAGAAGAAAATGATCCTGAAATACAGATGCGAGTTTTGGATTGCTTGTTAATCTGGAAGGATGATTACATTTTACCATATATTGAGCATTTAAGAAGCTTGATTAATTCCAAAAATTTAAGGGAGGAACTGACAACATGGAGTTTGTCGAGAGAATCTGAATATATTGAAGAATGCCACCGATCTTATCTTGTGCCATTAGTTATCCGTCTTTTGATGCCAAGAGTAAGAAAGTTGAAAGGACTTGCATCTCGAAAGGTATACTTAATTTGAGTATCTTGAGGTTGTTTTATATTTATGTCATCCTATTTCTTTGATCTGCCACACATATTTTTCATTTGCCTTTAACTTTGTAGAGGAATGTTTTGTCATCTTATTTTCAGAAAGCGAGCATTTGTCACCGGAAAGCTATTCTGAGTTTCGTAGCTGGAGTTGATGTCATTGAGTTGCCTCTTTTCTTTGCGCTACTGATAAAGCCCTTGCGAATAGTGAAGAAAACAGATGGGCCTGCTAATTTGTTTTGGACTTTACCTACAGGTTCTATTAACGAATTTCAAGATGCTGCTTTGTTGGAATATTTCACTTTCGACAATATAGCAAATCTATCATGGAAAAAGAAATATGGTTTTTTGCACGTTATTGAAGACATTGTTGCGGTTTTTGATGAATTGCATATTAGGCCCTTTCTTGATCTTCTAGTGGGTTGTGTTGTCCGGTTATTAGAGAGCTGCACTTTAAGTCTTAGTGCAAATTTGAACAGGCTTCCTTCAGATCAGCATAATTGTAGCCCTAATTCAAACTCTATTGGGGAGGACAGTGTGCCAACAGACCAAATCCAGGTAATATTGTGTTCATGCTGATTCAGTTTTGTATAGTGAACTATCTAAATGAACTTGACAATGAAATGAATGTTTCTGGGCTTATACTGGCATAACTAATGATTTTTATACATGTAGTTTTTAATGTTTGTTAGAGATCCTATATCGGCTTGTGAATGAAATTAATGTTAAGGGTTGATATTGGCATAAATAATGATTAGCACTGACAATTGGTTTGTTTTAATAAAATAATTTTTTGTATATACTTTATAATATCTATCATATATTCCACATCTACTAGAGATGTGATTAAATTATAGTATGTAAGTGGGTGTACACCTCATCTTGTGAGCTGGTTTTATGTGGTTGAGTTATGCTTAAGTTCACTTTGTAAAAATGTCTTTGTTTATCAATCTTTGTGTATGTTTCAGTGCCAGTGATTGTTGCTTTCCTATGTTGCTTGTTTTGATTGTTTTTCTTCTTGTTGCTTGATGGCAAGCCACATATGGCTGAGCTATTGGATGGAATCATAATTGTCTGTTTTATGATCTTAATTGTCTGTTTTATGATCTTAATTGTCGGTTTTATTCAATATTATCGTTTTCAATTTATTTGTGCAGATCAGTGGTAATTTGAATCAGCTGAAGGATATGAGATCTCTATGCCTGAAAATTATTTCTCTTGTACTCAATAAGTACGAAGATCATGAATTTTGTTCTGATTGGTGGGACAAATTCTTTTCTGCAGTAAAACCACTTATTGAGAAATTTAAACAGGAGACTGCTAGTAGTGAGAAACCAAGTTCACTGTTATCTTGCTTTACGGCAATGAGTGGAAACAATAAACTTGTAGCACTATTATGCTGGAAAGAAAGTCTTGTACCGGATATATTTTCCATTATTTCTGTCAATTCGGCTTCTGAAACTGTTATATATTGTGTTTTAAAGTTTGTTGAAAACTTGTTAAACCTTGACCATCAGTTTAATGGTGAAGACAACGCTGCTCAAACAGTTTTACTTTCAAATATAGAAGTACTGATGGACAGCATGTGCTGTTTATTTGGAAGAGATAATGCAATCAAGAGGTATACTAGTTCTATTTACTTTAGCTCTCACTATTTGTTACGGTATTAATTATTTTAACCTTGTAAGTGGTCTTGTTGCTCCTAACTTAGTTCTCAGCTTCTGGACTGGGTATGGTAATTGTATTAACAATGATATACTGTGGTTCTCACTGCAAAATAGAATTTTGTTTGGTTGACAAGGGGATCACAACAATGATGAATACAAACTGCAAAGGGCAGGAGGCACAAGACATAGTTGTCACATGTGACCAAGTATCTAAGATGAACATAGTCAAGAGTCTTTGTCCGATTTATTTTCCCATAGACCAATTTTGAAAATATGGACTAATGGAACTGGATAACCAGTCATTAGTTTTTGTTAAGCATTTTTTTTATTTTCTGTTATCAAAGCTTGCTGTTTTTTTGGGTTGCAAAGGGCTTTATATTATGTTAGATATAGAACAATCACGGGTGTTGACCCAACAATTTAAGCCTGCTAGGAGAATTGATCCTTGACATATAGATTCCGCATGGAACAGACTTTTTGCTTGATGCATTTGGCAGTTTCTAGTGCGTGATGCAAAGCAGAAGAGTGAGTGAACTGGATCATATTATATGATAAATAACAAGGTTAAGTACTGACATATTTAGGAAATGTGTGAGCATGATAATTTTGTCATATGGGGGAAATATGTTTTTATTTATAAAGAACACATTCTTTGTCAATTCTTCTAAATAATCCTATATCAATAGGATTAGGATTCCAAGTGGAACTAATACTTTTACATAATATATTTGGAGGTTTAGTGCACGAGTCAAGGCAGCAGAGTGAGTGAACTCAATCAGATTATTGATTAATAACAAGATTAAGTACAACATATCTAGGAAATGTGTGCAAATGATAATTTTATCATATGAAGGAAACATGTTTTTATGTATGCAGAACATTTATCGGAGAATGAGGAATTCAATACTTAATATTTTTCTCTCTTTTATTGTTTGGCAGAAAGCTGATCAAATCTCCTGGGGAGACGGTCATAAGAATTTTCAAATTTTTACCCAAGTACATCAGAGATACAAAGTTGGCAAAGCAATTTGTGGAGATATTGCTGCTGTTTATGGAAAAGAAAACTCAAAATTCTGGTGAGAGAGTATTGTATATCCACACTTTTCCGTTTTTATCCATTGTATTTTCTCCAACTTAATTTCTGCACTACTATTGAAACTCATATATGGTTATATTGTAGATGTCTGGGTTGAAGTTTTGCAAGTCATTCAGAACATTTTACCTACACTAGGACATGAAAGTACCACTAAAATTCTAAGTGCTGTTTCTCCATTATATATTTCGGCTGAGTTGGATATGCGTTTGAGAATCTGTGATCTTCTTGATGCTCTTGTAGCTTCCAATACATCTATACTCCCAGTGGTAATCCCTATTCTTTTGTCTCCCTTGATCCATACATGATACTTTTGGCAAAGCATACAGCATCCTGTCTTTCTTTAATTTTTCTATGCTGTTTCATTGGGATGCAGGCAAAACTTCTCCGTCAGCTGAATACAACATCTACTTTGGGTTGGCTAGATCATGATGCTATTTTAGATGCTTACAGAATCATTAATATTGATTTCTTCGGAAGCGTTCAAGTCGAGCAAGCATTACTTATCTTATCACATTGTGTGCATGACATGTCATCAGAAGAAACGACTTTTATGTGTAGTGCGCATAGTTCATTACTGTCTTTTGTTGATTTTTCTGCTCTCATCCTTCACCAAGAAGAAAATAGTGAAGAACATATCTCAGTGATGAAAAACACTGATAACTGTTGGACAAAATCTTGCATCCAGCGTGTGGCCAAGAAATTTCTCTTGAAGCATATGGCAGATGCGATGGATGGATCACTTTCGGTTATAAAGGTGTTTGTTAAACTTCTGTCATAAATCCTTTGTAGTTACCATATCATAGTTATTTGAAGTTCAGGCATACCCGTTCATATAGTTGTACCACACTTTCTCTTGTGTCTACCTTTGTGGAACTAGTCTGTGTATATATAGTTGTATTGTACAATCCCCTGTCTACCTTTGTGGCACTAGTCCATCTCTCATATAAGGGAGCAATTTGTCCCCATTCCTAATTTTAAGCATGGCGTCATAAGTCATTTTTAAGTTTTAGTTGCGGTATCATATATGTGACTGTAGATGTACTGCACATTCTCCAATGTCCTTTCTGGCAGTAGTCTGTCTCACATTACTAGGCAATTTGTTGCCATTCCTAAATTTTATCACAGCAAGGATAATGAGAATAATAAACTTTTAGATGTGACACGACCTAAATTTTAAATAAGTAGTTGTATAGTCTTTTATGTTTACACATTGGTTTACATTGTTGCAGGGGTGGATAAAATTGTTACATCAAATGGTGTTGAAGCTTCCAGAAGTGTCAAACCTTAAATCACTTATGGTCTTGTGCAACGAAGATGGTGAAGCAGTTTTTTTTGACAATATAAGTGACTCAGTGGTATGTTTTTATTGCGAACATTTTATGGCTATATGTTCAGCATCACATTATTTTCTAATTAAACAACTTTCTTTTGCCTTTGCTTATTGTAATCAGAAACAATATCTACTTTAATTCTTAAGAGTTGAGTTTTAATCTGAGCACTGTGTTCTGTTAGTAAGATGGTTGTAATCTGTAGCTGTCTCAAAGTTAGAGAGTTTGGTAGTCTGTTTGTTCACTTCGTACTACAATGAGATTTATATTATTTATCTATATCCTAGAATCATGGAGGAAAAGGAAATTTCTTTCTCTTTTCTTAAGCTTCTATTGTTAGCCACTTATCCTTATATCCTTATATATAAATCTGAATCAGTAGAGAGATCTTTAGATCTATCAAGCTCTTTTTCTCATATATACTCTTTCAATTGTTAGTATATTAGTTCTCTTTTGTACGGCTATATATAGATGAGTCTCATCATTGTAAGTGGGGTTTTCATTCTCTCTAAATTTAAAATCTCATTGTGTTTCTCTAGACCTCTAATAATTCTTGTTATTCATTTGATAGTTCACTAGTTCTCCTGTAGTAATTTAGATGCTTGCAGAATGCCTCAAGTGAGTACATTTTATGTTGCAGATACGTAAGAGAGTTAAGGCATTGTCATGGTTTCAAAATGTTGTCAGTGTGAACAAGCTTTCAGAGGTAGTAGCTTTATCCTTTCAAATGGAAGCATTCTTTCTAAATATAGAAATTTAATTGCATTATTGTTTACTTTCAGTTCATCACTGAGAAAGTGTTCCTGCGACTCTTTTTCAACATGTTGTTTGATGAGAAAGAAGAAAAGGCAGAACATATGAAAAATGCATGCATAGAGACCATTGCTTCTGTAGCTGGTCAGATGGGATGGAAATCATACTATACATTATTGATCAGATGTCTTCGAGGTGCATCCAGTAATCCAGATAAACAGAAACTCTTTATACGCCTAATTTGCTGTATTTTGGATAAATTTCACTTTTATGATAAACAACCGAAGGAACCTTTGGATGTGGTTTCTGACATGGAGATGAGGGATACTGATGTGAACAAAGAGATACAGGCATGCCTATATAAAATTGTGCTTCCAAATATACAAAAGTTACTGGATTCTGAATCTGAAAAGGTCAATGTAAATATCAGTCTTGCTGCACTGAAGCTTCTTAAATTACTTCCTGGAGATGTGATGGACTTGTATCTTCCAACAATTGTTCATCGGATATCAAACTTCTTGAAGAGGCATCTAGAAAGCATCCGTGATGAAGCTAGGTCTGCATTGGCCACTTGTTTGAAAGAACTTGGATTGGAATACTTGCAGTTCATTGTCAAGGTTTTGCAATCTACCTTGAAGCGAGGATATGAACTTCATGTCTTAGGATACACACTTAATTTTATTTTGTCCAAGTGTCTTTCAACTCCAGTTGTTGGAAAGATAGATTACTGTTTGAAGGATCTGCTTTCTGTAATAGAGAATGACATTCTTGGAGATGTTGCCGATCAAAAAGAGGTGGAAAAGATAGCTTCAAAAATGAAAGAAACACGGAAGAAAAAGTCATTTGAAAGCTTGAAATTGGTGGCCCAAAATATAACATTCAAAAGCTATGCCCTGAAGCTTCTTGCACCAGTGACTTCTCATTTGCAGAAGCACATCACACCAAATGTAAAAGGAAAATTGGAAAATATGTTGAGTCATATAGCTACTGGTATTGAAAGCAATCCCTCTGTAGATCAGACTGATCTATTTATCTTCATTTATGGCATTGTTGAAGATGGATTAAAAGACGAAATTAGTTGGCATGAAAATAAGTTATTGCTATTGGAAGATAAAGATAGCCGTGTTAAAACAAAAAGAATTTCTAAAGGCCCTGTTGTTGCTAAGGGCTTGTTGTGTTCACACCTTATTACAGTGTTTGGTGTCAGAATATTTCATAAACGTATGAAGAGTTTGAAACAGGATGTAAAAGATGAAAATACTTTATCCTTATTAGATCCTTTTGTCAAGCTTTTATGTGATGGCTTGTCCTCGAAGTATGAAGATATCCTGTCAACTTCCCTTGAATGCCTTGCTATACTTGTAAGGTTGCCTTTACCATCCCTTCAACAACATGCCGGGAGATTAAAGGCTTCTCTGTTGGATATTGCCCAGGGTTCAGTCAGGTCTAGCAGTTCTTTAATGCAGTCATGTTTGAAGTTGCTGTCTGTGCTTTTGAGGAACACTAAAATTTCTCTCACTTCAGATCAAATAAATTCATTAATTCACCTTCCTATATTTCTCGATATTGAAAAAAATCCATCATTGGTAGCCCTATCACTTCTAAAGGGTATTGTCAGCCGCAAGCTGGTGGTGCCTGAAATATATGATGTTGTTACTAGGGTTGCTGAATTGATGGTGACAAGTCAAATTGAACCAATCCGCAAAAGATGCAGTAAAATTCTGTTGCAATTTCTGCTTGATTATAGACTTTCAGAGAAACGCTTGCAACAACATATGGATTTCCTGCTCTTAAATTTGAGGCAAGTGTTTCAGCTAGTATTTTTTTAGTTATTAATACTATATTTTCCTTTTCTTTTAAATTTTGATTTTAACCTTGGGGATATTTTAATCCTTTGCAGTTATGAGCATTCAACTGGACGGGAATCTATTCTTGAAATGATTCATACTATTATTGTCAAATTTCCAACAAGTGTTTTGGATGAACAATCTTATTCAATATTTGTCCGTTTGGTATTGTGCTTAGCCAATGATAATGATTATATTGTTCGTGCTATGGCTGGAAATGCTATAAAGAAGCTTGTTAGTTCTGTCAGTCCTAATTCACTTAATTCTATTCTTGATTATGTTCTTTGTTGGTATTTGGGAGGCAAGCAACAACTATGCGGTGCAGCTGCCCAGGTATTGTTCTCTAAAATGTCTCGTGAATCATAAGTTTATTAGAAAGCGTAAACTTAAATGTTATGTTGTCTCAGTATATGGATATCTGTTTTGGGTTTGCTTGTAATGTATCATGGTCTTTACTGTATCATGCCTATGCGACATCCTTTGTAGTTCAATTTTTATGTTATTTTTTGTCCAAGGGTTTTAGGTAATACTTGCTTCCCTAGATGTGGTGTGCAACTATTGCCAGAGGTGTTTTATTTCAGCAGTATTATGAGATGGGACAAGGGAACGGCGGTGACATGTAGGAAGTGTTCCTCAACATAAGGGGGACATTTAAAAATTATATAAATATTATATTATAACAAATCAATAACCACAATTAATTAGTTCATATATTACTAACGAGTGATGTTTTTACTTTTCAACTAAAACTACCCTTGATTTTGGGAAAATCAGTGTGATGGTTAGGGGTGACAATGTCAGGTTAGGCTGGGTATTACTTTAAAATAGGCCTGACCTATTATGAAATAATAGGGTCCGTTATGGTCTATTATAAAAGATTAAGGTCTGGCCTGAGCTATTATAAAAAATTAAAGATTTGGTCTGACTTATTCACCCATTAGAGGATTGTTTTGGAGCTTGGTTGACCTTTTATAAAAGTCCGGCCTTGCTTACTAGCCTATTTAGAGGCCTTTTTTCCGGTTACAACCTGTAAATAGGTTAACAGTCAAATTAAAATAGGCCATTAGATCAAATTTTAAATAATCCAAGTTAAGTAGGTCATTAGGCCTAGTAAAAAACACTAAACCTAACAAGTTATAATCCGTTTTTTCTATCTTAAATATTTATTTTATTTATGACGGAAATTTTAATTTATGATATTCCTAAATTATAATGTTTATATTAATTGTTATTATATTTAAATTTAAATAAATAAAGTAGCAGGATTAATAAAGTTTTTCATAAGCTCCAGCCTATTCCTACCAGTAGAGATGGTGCAGTTATGCAAAATGAATGCTTAAAGTTATAGAGGAAAGTGAGAACGTGACACATTATTTTGTTATTTTTCTCATTAAATTCACCCAACCAAACTTTGAGTCTGCTAAATGGTCTTTTAGAATCAATTATTTTTTATATATTGTGCATCAAGCGACTGGTCCTCTTAAAAGAAAATTGGAGCAGAATAACATATATGAGGAGATTTTTGGATTTTTGTTTAGTATAAAACCAAGACTTGAGATTATGTTACAATTTGAAAACATCTTGAAATTTATCTAAAACATGACCTTTTGAAATGAAGTTTTTTTCTTTGACAGAAAAATAAAATTTATTAAAGAAAAAAATACAGTGGAGATGGTTAAAAGAGCTTTTGCAGAATCACAAACACAAAAGAAGCTGTTCAGCCAAACTTTACGACAAAGCAACAAAAGAATTCTTATTGTAGCATAAACGTGAATAGAAATAACTTTTGGAAATACAAACATTCCTTTATGATCAAGTACTCCAAAAAAAACATTATAGTTGCCATGTTGGCATAAAAAGTTTTTTTTTTTTATTATTATATCATCTTTGATGGAAAGAAATGCCTCTTAATACGGATGAGACACCTAGCAGTTACCAGTTCTAAATGACAATGGCTGCTGAGAATTACATTAGTGATTGCTCTTTTATAGAAGAATCACACCTAATGCACTTTATGGAAGGAACTTTTGTGTAGTGTATGCATAGTAATCATTTGTGTTAATGTTTGTTAAGAATTACTGTTTAGATGAAATACTTGATCGTAGATTTAGATTGCTTTGGTTATTCATTTTTGTCAGAAATCTTTCTCTACAAAGTAAGAAACTGGGAGAACGGCTTGCTTCAGTAATCACATGAAAAGTCTAGAACCAACCTATTCTGTTTTATTTAATTGTCCTTTTTTGCTTGACAGTAAACATGAATATTGGTGTAGAACATTTTTATTTGTCTGCATCATTTTTATTGAGCTCTGAAATTGCTGACACAGGTTCTGGCGCTGCTAATTGAAGTGAAAAAGAAAGGCTTTCGTGAACATATAAATTCTATCTTGCCTGTGACTAGACACATCTTTAGGTCTGCCATAGATGCAGTTACCAACTGGCAAGAGGGCTTTTCAACCGAGTCTGTCATTCCTCTATGGAATGAGGCTTACTATTCTCTTGTTATGTTTGAAAAGATGATCAACCAATTCGGTGATTTATGCTTTGCAGAGTATCTTGAGGTAAATCTGTGTCTATTAGATATTGACGTGTATAAATGCGCTGCTTACGACATGTTAGTCTATTAACTATTTTTAGATACTTATGATGCAATGTGATAGATAGGGGTGGACTGGCTGAAATTGCTGGATGGAGGACTTTCACACAGTTTGAGGGCTTTACGCTCTGGCTAGGAAAAGCATGAAAGGGGTGCAATAAGCTTAGTACGCAAGTTAAATAGATACATGCGGGTTTCCTATAACTAATGGAGAATGTTTTATAATAACTCTCAATTAAACTCACTGCTGGGTGAAAGCCCAATAATAGTTTTATGATGAACTAGCAATATTAGGAATCAGTTTACTGGAAAATTTTATATCTAAATGGTTTCTGCTGTGGTTCCTAGCTTCCTCCGTACTAAATAGTTTAGGCAGTTTTTTTCTGATGTTGGAATAGTCATAACTTTACCATTTAACTTCATACTTTATTTAGTACATGTCATAACAAGCACACTAACCTGTAATAATATTATGCTGGGATTTCAGGATATATGGGAAGCAATATGTGAAATGCTGTTGCACCCACATTCATGGATACGAAGCATATCAGTTCGCCTCATAGCCCTCTACTTTTCGCATGTAACAGATGCTAGCAGAGAAAATCATGGAACCTCGTTAAGGAGTTATTTTATTATGAGTCCAAGTAGACTATTTCTAATAGCTACTTCTCTTTGCTGCCATTTAAAAATGCCGGTCATAAATGATTCTGACAGCAGCCTGATGACCCAGATTATCATCTTTGCTATCTGTGGTGTCCATTCTTTGATGGGGCAAAGTGCATGTATAGATCCCCCTGCTTTCTGGTCTACTCTTTCGCAACAAGAAAAGGATCGATTTCTTAAAGCATTTGACTTACTTGATTCAAGAAAAGGAAGAAGCATGTTCATGTCTTCATCTACTGCTTCTATATTTGAACACAGCAATCAGCTGAATGTTGACAATGCTCAACGTGCATTAGTCACATTATTGCTCAGGAAAATGGGAAAGATTGCCCTTCAAATGGATGCTATTCAGGTTGGTACACAAGCTCTTTGCATAGTCTTTTGTTCAATGTGCCTGTGATTAATATGTTATTCTATTTTTCTTGCTGGACGCAGATGGGAATAGTCTTCAACAGTTTTGGGAATATTATGGCACAGATTAGTCAGGATGACTGCCTACACTATGCACACGTGATCTTGTTACCTCTATACAAAGTTTGTGAAGGATTTGCTGGAAAAGTTGTAACTGGTTAGTTTTTCCAACTAGGAAAAGTATAAATCTGTCTAAATTATTGTGTTGTTTCCTAATTTTCTGTACAGTACATAGTAGATAAAGTTCTAGTTTGTGATAGGTAGTCATCTTCCTGAAGTGTTCTAGAATCTGTTTATCGATTTTGTTCTCCCATTTGTTGATACTGTTTGACGTATTAATGTGCATGTTTATTTTTTACCAGAGAATGTCAAGAAGTTGGCGGAAGACACGTGTAGGAAACTAGAGAATATTTTGGGAACTCACAACTTTGTGCAAGTTTACAACCTTACCAGGAAGAACCTTATGTTGAAAAGAAACAAGAGGAGACAAGAAGAAAAGCAAATGGCAGTGATCAATCCGATGCGTAATGCCAAACGAAAGTTGAAAATTTCTGCCAAGAATCGTGCTAACAAAAAGAGAAAGATTATGACAATGAAAGAAGGAAAGCTCATGGCGATGCGTAATGCCAAAGGGAATTTTAGAATTTCTGCTAACAAAAAGAGAAAGAATTTATAGAATAATTAGCTTAGCGGTGCCCATTTTTGGAAATTGCTTGTAGAGTATCTCCAAAATTTTGTACATACGCACTCGAGGATGAACAGAAATACATCATTATGGTAGAATATTCGTTTTGATACTTTCTTGTTCCTTTCATCCTTTTACTTTCTGCGCTGATCTCGTTCTTGATTATAATGAACAATTTCTTTAAAATATTTAAATTAATTTAATTGCATATTTTTCAAGGGACTGAAGTATGACATTCTTTGTAGTATTATTACTTGCGTTTCCCTAGTCTATTGATTTCTGAGTGAAAAATAATTCAATTATTAATACATATTCAAATTCTCATTTCGGGTCTATTTTTCCTTTTTTTTTCATACATTAATTAATTACATATCACTTTCTTTTATTATTATCGTTTCCTATTTCTAAATTAAGAAGTTGCCCACTTTTCATTGTTGAATTTGAGTTCCGTATAGACGGTCACGGAAATGGATTAAATAAATTACATAAATATTGATGAGCTGAGAATTAATTTTCATGTAGACTATTTTGTTTCAAAAAAGTAATCGTTGTAATTGGCTTAGGCTAAAAGGGATTTTCTCTCCCGAATTCACGAATTAGGATTAGTGTTATAGTTTGTTGCTCAAATTAAATAAATAAGATTATAATATTGGCTAACTTCATTCTTCTAATGAACATGGATTCGAGTATGTGCATACGAATGTAGTACGAGTAATGCAAGTGATTGAGCTTTTATGTCGAAAATAGTACAATTACCAAACATTGGAATAGTTATTAGTTTTGAGATATTGTTTTGCATTGCAAACAGTTTATGATATGTTGTTTCAGTATTGAAATTTTTCTGAAGATATTGATCAATATTTGGTCCGTAAAAGTCACAAGTCAGTTTTGTAGGTCTATCTTGCAATATATATATATATATATATATATATATATATATATATATATATATATATTATAACAATAATTTTATTTTAATATTTTATATCTTTTTTAAAAGAAATGTATCTACTTTTGTAAAAAAATCAATATGAAACGAGCCTATCATAAAGTATCGAAAATGTAGGTTTCAATATCCTACATGTGAGAGATGTGATCAGTTTAAATTGAGTTGAATTTATAAAAAATGCAATATAATAGATTGAGATTAACACTTAAGTATTAAGAGGGTGAAACTTAAAACACTGTGACGCCTAATGAGTTAAAAGAAAGAAAAGAAAAAAAAGAGACAAAGAAGAAGAAAAAAGATGGTACCTGCGGTAGTTAATGTACGTTTTCTTCGTCTAAGTTTGGTATAAAGAATAGTTTTTCTTTTTTAATATTAATAACATAAAATAATTTACAATGTCATTGGGGTGGTGGCGCAGTTGGCTAGCGCGTAGGTCTCATAGCTTATTGAGTGATCCTGAGGTCGAGAGTTCGAGCCTCTCTCACCCCAATTTTAAGTCCATCACGTTTTATATAAGGTATAAATTTACGTTTTTAAGTCTAAAAAATTACAGAAATTATGAAACAAAAATTATATTTAAATATCATCGGGGTGTTGGCGCAGTTGGCTAGCACGTAGGTCTCATAGCTTTCTTAGTTTTCCTGAGGCCGGAGTTCGATCCTCCCTCACTCCAATTTTTATGTCCGTCATTTTTTATAATGTTTAAATTTACGTTTTTAAGTCTAATATATTACAGAAATTATATTTAAATACTATTGGGGTGGTGGCGCAGTTGGTCAGCGCGTAGGTCTCATAGCTTACTTAGTTATCCTGAGGCCCGAGTTCGATCCTCCCTCGCCTCAATTTTTATGTCCGTCATGTTTTTTATAATGTTTAAATTTACGTTTTTAAGTGTAATATATTACAGAAATTATATTTAAATATCATCGGGGTGGTGGCGCAGTTGGCTAGTGCGTAGGTCTCATAGCTTTCTTAGTTATCCTGAGGCCGGAGTTCGATCCTCCCTCCCTCCAATTTTTATGTCCGTCATTTTTTATAATGTTTAAATTTACGTTTTTAAGTATAATATATTACAGAAATTATATTTAAATGCCATTGGGCTGGTGGCGCAGTTGGTCAGCGCGTAGGTCTCATAGCTTACTTAGTTATCCTGAGGCCGGAGTTCGATCCTCCCTCGCCTCAATTTTTATGTCCGTCATGTTTTTTATAAGGTTTAAATTTACGTTTTTAAGTCTAATATATTACAGAAATTATATTTAAATATCATCGGGGTGTTGGCGCAGTTTGCTAGCACGTAGGTCTCATAGCTTTCTTAGTTTTCCTGAGGCCGGAGTTCGATCCTCCCTCACTCCAATTTTTATGTCCGTCATTTTTTATAATGTTTAAATTTACGTTTTTAAGTCTAATATATTACAGAAATTATATTTAAATACCATTGGGGTGGTGGCGCAGTTGGTCAGCGCGTAGGTCTCATAGCTTACTTAGTTATCCTGAGGCCGGAGTTCGTTCCTCCCTCATCCCAATTTTTATGTCCGTCATGTTTTTTATAAGATTTAAAATATGTTTTAACTATAATATATTACAGAAGTTGTATTTAAATATCATTGTCGTGGTGGCGCAGTTGGCTTGCGTGTGGGTCTCATAGTTTATTGAGTGATCCTGAGGTCGAGAGTTCGAGCTTCTCTCTTCCCCTTCTTGTTTTCTATTTTTTATGAAAGGTTTAATTTTACGCTTCTAAGTCTAGTATACTACAGAAATTAGAAAAAATCTGAAGTATAGCAACTATAAGAGCTGTGTTAAAAACAACCGCTTAAGTTGTATACAATTTTTAAACGTTAATGTATATACAATAAAAAAATTGTAATTATAAGTCCATACATCATTATTTAGCAAATTTTTTTCAATTTAAGAAACTTTTTGAATGATGTAAAACCAAATATTTTTAAATAAATAAATTTTCAAAAAAAAAAATACTGATTTATTTAATAATTAAAACTGACGAAATTTTGATATGTAAATGTATCAACAATGCTAGTGCTAGAACACCAACCGATAATAGCATACATTAATTGCAGCAAACTAAATATGTTAACAAAAAGGTTTTTTGCTTTGTAAACAAATTCAAATATAATATGTATTTTCACTTTTGTCTAAAAGCAACATTTATGAAAAATAAAGATGACATTGCATCTAAGCTATAGTCCTTCAACCCCCTCACCAAGTAAAAGAACAACAAAATTGCAAAAGGCATATATATGTTCCAAAGAAAAAGAAAGATATCTAGTTTCTTCTGCTCTTCATATCTGCCTATATAAAATAAAATGACTAGTAACCTACATCTACCACATAAGCTCACCCATACCCCAGTTTTAAATTAATAGCAACCCTGAGTTGAGTCAAGGTCAAGAATGAAGCATCCATAAAAGGAAATGGACTAGAAATACAAAGGAATACAGGTTCCTCAATAAGTTATCTCCTACCACTGGTGGCAGCAGTCTTGCCCTTGCTTAAATCAGCAAGATCCTCAACAAGTTTTCTCTCGTCTTTGCTCAGTTTTTTGGGGATTTCAACTTGCACCCTAACCAATTGATCACCCCTCATATTCTTCTTGTTCAGCAGGGGAACACCTTTCTTACTCATAACAAGTGTTGAGCTTGGTTGAGTCCCAGCTGGGATTTTTAAATCCACCATGCCATCTACAGTAGGAACCTTAACAGTAGTCCCCAAGATTGCATCAATGTAAGATATTTTACATGTGTATAAAATGTTTGTGTCATCCCGTTTAAGCACTGGATCTGGGATAACTTCAAGAACAACAAAGAGGTCACCAGAAGGACCCCCACGCCTTCCAGCATTACCTTCATTTCGGACCCTTAACCGGCTTCCAGAATCCACACCAGCAGGAACCTTGATACTTATCCGCTTTGTCTTCCTCACTCGACCTTCCCCAGAACATGTATTGCAAGGTGTTGAAATTTCACCAGCTCCATTGCAAGAAGAGCAAGTCATAGACTGCTGAAAGATGCCTAATGGAGTCCTCGTCGATTGAACAACCCGACCCTGACCACCACAAGTGCTACATTTAGATGATTTAGTCCCTGGTTTAGCCCCTGAACCATTGCAAGTTCCACAGTTCTCTAATCGCCGAATCTCAATCTCCTTTTCCACCCCAAAAACAGCTTCTTTGAAGTTCAAAACAAGACTGTAATACTCATCTTCACCTTCAACTGCTCCATTCCAAGAACTTCTGCTGCCCCCCATGCCACCCATGCCCTCAAACAGTGTCTCAAACAGGTCAAAAGGATTGCTGAAATCCTGAAATTACAAAGATGGCCAGTTGACAAACAGGAATATATGGTAACAAAGTAAAAGTCTTAATTGTTTTTGGAGACAACTTACCCCCATGCCCATTCCTGAACCTTTAAGACCAGCCTCTCCATATGTATCATATATGGATCTTTTCTCATCATCTGACAAGACCTGCAAAAAACAAAATTGAATTACATAAGATCAATTATGAGAAGACATGAAAAAGAGTAAGTTGTGTTCAACAAGCTGTAGTTATACCTCGTATGCATTACTAATTTCTTTAAACTTCTTTTCTGCATCAGGTTCTCTGCAGCAGAAAGCAAACATCCATAACAGTTCAAACAACATTAACCAAATGATCACGAAGACAACACAAGACTATGCAACTAGTAAAATTGACTTTGATGTGAAGAGGTTCTTGGCAAAAAACTTTATCAAATAAGCAAATCAGGAAAAATGCAAAAAAAAAAAAAACAAACTTTTAAAAGAACAAGTCATGGGCTTTATATCAAAGACACCCAAACCACTTAGTTCATATCAACAGCAAAATAAAAGCCTTTAAAATTTTAAAAGAAAAAAGAAAGAGTGAGGAACAAAGAAAGCAAAGGGTATCAGAAAGCCAGTGGTGTTCAATATGAAATAAGTAAAAAGAACTCACTTGTTCACATCAGGATGATAACTCCGGGCAAGCTTCCGATATGCTGAAAAGTCGAAAGTATAGAGAAATATGATATTGTAATGTTAGAACAGACAATCAACATCCAAAAACGCAAAATAAAGCGAGCCGAAAAAACAAGCGCTCAAGTCTTAGCAAAAAAGCATAAATTCCTTTTACACAAATAAATCCTACAAATTTTAGTAGTGTAATTACTCTAGATCCCAACCTAAGTATGGTAGATTTCTTTGAGAGTTTTAGTTACCTTCTAGGATGGTTTTCGGTTTTCAAATATTTTATCACTAAAACCAGTTTTACTTGTTTGTGGTTTCCGGTTTTACAAACCATGTCTAGCCAAATAGAACATAATAGGAGACGCAACCCACAAATAACTGAAGAGTGGCCCAATACTTCTCAATGATCTACAAAACCACTTTGAAATAAACCTCTTATCAGTATAAGCAATCATTGTCAGCAGAGCAAAGGAAGGCATTGAGAATCAGTTAAATCATTGTCCAATACAATTAAGGAATTATAATGATTGAGAAATATCAGTGGGAAGTGACAGGGTGTACAACAAGGGGTATATAATTCTGATTCTGATGAAGGACAAATTAGACGGACGATGTCATTACAATTCTGATGGAACTAATCTGGATATCTACCGATTGACAAATTAATAGGCCTAAAATATTTTTGTCCATGCTTTATACATGTATGTGGCAGAGAAACTGGGGTTGATGGTGGAGGCGATGACACCAGGTGATATGATGCTCAGGAAGCATATAAGGTGGTAGACATCATCATGGTAGAAATGGAGTGTCAGGCAATGATAGTTGTGGTGGAGGGTAGAAGATTGTTATATTTCTAGCATTCAAGGCCAAGGCAACCTCCTTATAACTAATACTAATAATAAATGAATGATTCTCCACTGCCTACTTTCATTCATGATGGCAGTATTTAAACTGTTTGCATCAGTCAATCCTTGGCTGAGTACATTTGAAGGAACTGAATATCTATAATCTACAAAAGAGCATAAACACAAATGGCAGTTACAACCAAATCTATCAAGGGACAGCTCATACATTCCATTTCAGTTAAATAAAGTCCTTCAAGTTATCAGGTCTCTTAGTAATCTATTTGGGCTTTTTGTTATGGGCTGTATATCATGGCCACAGTGGCTATGAAAGATGCTTTTTAAAACTAAAATGGAATAAAAAATCGTTTTATGTTTTAAAATTTGATGCAAGAATATTTTGAAAGAGTTATAAACTACTTTAACACCATTTCAGTCAAAGATGTTTTGTTTTGAAAGGCTATTTGATTTTCCTTTACATTGCTACACTAAATATTAGCCATTCATGAAGTAGAGTAAAACAATATATTTGAACATATCAATCAATGACAGTAGAGGCATAAGCACATCAATCTGAAAAGGAAAGGACCATAGAAAAAATACCACTCTTAATTTCAGATTTACTAGAATTTTTTGAGACCCCAAGGATAGAATAGTAATCCTGCACATTGGCACACAATACATAATGAGTCAATATTGAATGTTCATGAGAGTTCCATAATTTAAGGAGACACATCTTTAAAAGGTAAAATTATATAGAGAAACTAAAGGAAATCATAGTGGCTTAGAAATGCATAAGTACTTGAAACTTACAGCATCAGCTCTAACTATCAACCTTGATCCCCGGCGACCATGTAAATTTTGCAAAGAAACTTTGTCAAAAAGTGCACGCGAGGAATCTCGGGAAAAGAAGCTTGAATTTGGGGCAGACATGAAGCTTAGCTTGCTTGAGACACTGCAAGGAAAATGACTAAATTTAATTACACTCTCCAGCTCAAAGAACGAAGATGAAAATATCGTGTGTATCGATTGGGAAAGTCATTTCCAAAATTCATTATCTAGTGTCGAGTAGAATATAAAAATAATGCTCCTTTAGATATGAAATAGATAAAAACTATATTAAAAGTAATTTAGCTCCTTTAGCTATGCAAGAGCAACAAGCCAACAAGATTAGTCAAAAAATACTAAATAATAGGACTAACTTGTTCTTGAATGATGCAATCTTCCCCATCCCAGTCGATCCCGCAAAAATCTGAGGTCGAATTCCCCATTGAGTAGCTGATGTACTAGCAAAAGTAGAAATTGCCATCTAGTATATTTTCAGCAATACAATCTGCCAACAAATACAAAATTTTTCAATCAAATTCTGCAATCAATAAAATAAACAAACAAATAACTAAATAGACAAACAATAAAATGATGCTGAAAGAAGCAATTTTTTTATACTTAAGTGAACCTGGTGATGAGTAACGAATTACAATACGGTCGAATTCAATAATCAATACAGCATACAAGAAAAGAACGAAGAAAAACATACACTGTAGACAACACTTTAAATTCCACGCACAGGAAGAGATAAGAAATAATTAGTGGTCTAAAAAACAGGTTGGTTTGTTGTGAGGAATAAAAACAAGAAGCAAAATTGACAATAATACTCCAATCTAGGAAGAAGGGATGAATAAAAACATGTTTTTATCACAATTCTGAGACACAAGAACAATGGAAAAGGAAGAGGAACCTGTGGCGCTTAACCTTAACCGCTGCTGCTATCGTAAGCTGAGCAAGGTTTTAGCGAAGAGAAGAGGATATAGTGTGTGAGAAGGAGTGGGAGGATGTGGATACAGTGTTGAGAATAGAACACTCGTATTTCCTCTGCTTTAGAGGATTACACAAACCTCCCTCGTGGTTGAGTTTTCTTTCACCTTTTCTTTTGGTTTAGCAACAACGCTCCTTCTAGAACCCTAATGATGCCACTATTTGGGCTTGGTTCACTTTTTTAAATGCAAAAATGCATTTTTCACAAGGAGATATTTATGTTGAAATTAAATTAATGTCATTTACTTCTGTATGGCAAATTTTAATTTTAAAAAATTATGTTATTTTTTTTTATATGGCTCGGTAATTTATTTTTTTATGATATACCACTATTTAGGGTTCATGATTTATTAATTAATATTGAAATTTATTTTATAAAATTTCATTTAAAAAACAAAAATTAACATCAAAATTTTCATATAGTGGTGCCTTTTCTTATTTTGTAATCCATACATTGTAAATTTAATATTAAATCAAGAATAATATTTAATTGAAGAATAAATTTGGTTAATTTCAAATAAAATGAAATGATTTTAAATTGTCATTAAAACTGCTTTATTAGATGGTTTTAAAGCTTTTAAATAAAAAGTTTCAAACGTGTAGAATGTTGAATTCACAAACAAAGAGTAATTATTTATTTCTTAATGCATGGATGTTGTTCCATTCATATTTTCTTTATTATGGATTGTGGTGAAACTTCTAACTTTTCTCCCATGGACTTTGGTGAAACTACATGTATAGATTTATCAAGTCATTAATAGTGGGAAAGCTTGCACTAAATGTTTTTAAAAACAAAAACAGAAAAAATAAATATTATAATCACAACATAAAAAATATTATAATCATAACGTTAACTATAACGCGCAATGTAATGGTTTATTGAAAAATAATATATGTTTCTATCTCTATTGTGATAAATATTTTATTGTTAATAAAAATATTTATTTATTAATTAAATCGTAGAACTAATTAATGCCAAAATGAATAGATTAGATTATTGTATTTGTAGGTATCGTTTTCAAAATGGAACAAATAGGTAATAATAACCCAGGCATTATTCAAGTACTCAGATTTTAAATATAAAATTCTTTACTATTCACCAACCGACCTTAGCTCAGTTGGTAGAGCGGAGGACTGTAGTAGGTGATACCTAGCTGAAATCCTTAGGTCGCTGGTTCGAATCCGGCAGGTCGGAAAATGTTTTATCTTTCAATTTCAATAAAAATGTATTATAATTTAGGTAATCAAAATAAAATATTTAAAAACTAATAATTTTACATTATTAAATATTTTAATTAACTTAAATTGTTTAACTAAAAGCTTTCTTTTCATCAATTTCATTATTTACTAGAAATATTAATTCTGTTGAAAACATCTCTTCTAACAACCGACCTTAGCTCAGTTGGTAGAGCGGAGGACTGTAGTGGGTTATTCCTAGCTGAAATCCTTAGGTCGCTGGTTCGAATCCGGCAGGTCGGATAGTTTTGTATCTTTCAGCACTAATGTGGAAGAGGTTTTTTGGAAGATAAATTCAATAATGAACTTGAATTTCTAAAAGACAACACTGATCTTAGGAAGATTACACAAAGTCACTTGCTTTAATGAAATCGTTGACAAAGATAAAGTCCGAATTACGATATGGAGAGATAATTAAATTGAAAAAACATAAAATAATATATATATTAATTTCAAATTTTTAACTAACAAAATAATAAATTTAATTTATCTTACTAATATTTAAAAAAAACGAAAAATATTTATTATACAAGATTTTATCCTTATTTTTATAATCATAATAAAAATTTATATAAAATTTATGATTTTTAAAAAAATTATTACATTTTTTGTTATTAAAATTGTGTCAGAATCTTGTTAAAATTATATTAAAAATAAAAAAATGTTTGTCAAATTAAACACTTTAATAATAATGTATCTACCGCGAGAGTCGATATCCCATACATGTCTATCACGACGTAGCAAATCTTATTTATATTTCTCCATGAAAAACCTAACCATAATCCTAAATACAAAGTATATGGGAAAATGAAAAACATGATGCAAAAATATATAGTAACCGCAACTGTATATCAATTTTTATTTTATTCATGTTACTCTTATTTAACAAAACAAAGAAACAACTTAGATACATCATTTTTCATGTTACAACTTTTTTACTGAAAATACTGGTTGGTTGAGATTATGTTAAAAGAACATTAACACTTCTAACATGTATTAATTAGGGGTGGCAAAAAGGGTTGGACCCAACGGGCCAGCCCGTCAGCCTGTGCTAAAAGGAACAGGCTGGGTTGAAGATTTCAACCCGTCAGCCCGTTTTGACCCGTCCCGTCCAGCCCGTCAACTTGACGGGGCAAAATACGGGCTGGCCTGTTCTGACCCGTTGGCCCGTTTTAAAAAAATAAAATACAATAAAAATAATTAAAAAAATTAATTTTTTAGATTATATATTTTAAATGTAGAAATATATAATAGTATTGTAATTTAAATCATTAACACCTACTAA
>Ga0214542_1003903_pt1 | contig 29909 bp, 11 predicted proteins | sample CNSS1metaG_FD_160096 | JGI IMG/M metagenome (GOLD analysis project Ga0214542, IMG submission 160096) | Root nodule microbial communities from cowpea collected in UCLA plant growth center, Los Angeles, California, USA - CNSS1 | ecosystem: Host-associated > Plants > Roots > Nodule | place: USA...
TATATATATATAAATAAATAAATAAAAATGATTGAAACTGAACTTATGTGAACGAAGAAACTAATCGATTTAAAATGAAGAGCTCGCTATGAGGATCACTACTACGGTATCAATTCTTCAATCAGATGACCAGGGAGGAAGGACTTTTAGTGAGAAGCTAAATAACTCTAGAAAAGTAGTTTCTAGATAAGTGATATGTTTTAAAATAATGATACTTGTTTATAACAAAACTATTTATACTAAAACTTTTTAATGTTAAAATAATCGAGTCTCATTATTTTTAAACTAGTATCACCTTTAAAATGTCATTTTCTATGTTTTTACATTTAATAGAAACTATTTTACTTTTGTCTTGTTAATATTTTATTATCTCTAAAGTTTATTTTAAAATTGAATATTATGAAACCATTTTTTAAAAAGTAAAATTATTTCAGTAGCCGAAAAGATATTACTAATGATTTAAAATAAGATTTTACAAATAAATTTATTTCATTAAAGTAAACAACAAAAAAAAGTTATTTCAATTGAAGGATACACTTGTGTCTAGCAAATATACATCCGAAGTTGTAAAGGAGAGGAAGACTTACCATATAAATATATATTGAACAAGAAAAAAAGAAGACATAAGACAAAACATTACAAGTTTAATTAAGGAAAAAGGTAAAGAATTAATAGAGTTTTGCTTCTTGAAGTTATTTTACTCTTGTAGTTGTACTTTCGTGGCTTTCACTTATTACAAGAAATTTTAATTCTATTGAAAGTGAACCTAAAGTCAAAGATGTGTGAATTTTAATTAAGACATGCCTGTTAAAACTTACAGCTATTTAATTTCACTTTAGTACTATAAACTTTTATTGTCACAAGAAGAAAAACAAATATTATTTTTTGTATTAAAAAAGAAAAATTGATGATGCAGTAGTTTTTATTTTATCGATATTAAAGGACAATAAAATTCCTCCTAGAAGCTATCAATTTAAATTAAGACGAAAAAATATGTACAAAAAAAAAAAAAGGCGAGACGATGGAAAAAGGAATAGAATTACAGAAAATATTTTAAAACTATAATGAGTTCCTTGCTTTGCCTTAAAAATGACAAAATTAGTAAATTATGATATCTGAAAAGATTTATTATCTTACATGCACTCATTTAAATTCCCATTTCGTTTCAATTTGTATTTAGAAAAAAAAATTACTGGATCAATAATTTTTGTGACTAAAAAAAATTAAGTAAAGTTATTGGATGGCTATTTTTAATTTATTCAAATGTGATTACCGATTGACCATTTTATAAAACGCGATGAAGAGTGAAGACCACACATTGAGTTTGATTTAACATATCTAATGATAAATAAAGAAAATCTTTCAAATCGCTCATATTGATATCAAAGTTGATAACACTCTCTAATGATTTAAAGATAACATTGCGTTTGTCAACTTCAACTTCATCCATACCAATTTCAAATTCATTCTAATCAGATTCAATAGCAAATTCCAACCAAGCGACATCATTCATGATTTGCTTGATTTCTTCAATAATTTATTATATGACAGAATATTTATTTAATATATTTTTTATTTTAATTAATTTTTATAAAATATTTATGTTTTTAAAAATATTTTTCAATTTTAAAATTATGAAATAAAGATTGAGATATTATAAATATTTGATGTTTTATATTTTATTACATATTGTATTATATATATATATATATATATATATATATATATATATATTGATTAAAATAAGATAACAAGTTCTTCCATATAACATCTCTTATATCTATCATATATCTCATATCTCTTATATTTTCATAAATCCTATAAATTCCCAACACCCATGATATGTTGTAATGTAATTATATGACCCCTATAATTCATATTGTAATTATGACTCTTAAAATTTCGTAAATCTGCATCCTAATTAGATTTCTATCACACTCTTTACATCTACATGAAGACTTAAGCGAATCTTTATTATTGAAAATAGTCTAAGTGTGAGTCAAAAAGTCCTACATTAGATATAATAGACAAAGTTAAATACTATATAAGAATAAAGACCCATAACACTATTTATCGTAAGGTTTTGATGTAAAACTTGTGTCAAATGTCTTATATGTGCAAAACTAATGTCATATATGGCTATAATCATATGATGAAAAAAATATATGTAAATCCATCACATATAACATAGATAAATTTGATGCTAACTTTGAAAATATATTCAAATTTATAATAAAAAAAATCAAATTTGTAATATTAAAATAAGTTAGAACGTATTAAAGTTATTGTTAACAGAAAATAACTAAAATGTTAGTTATAAGGGGTGTCAGAAACTACCTTTCAGTTGATATTTAAGAAATACGTCAAAATAATAAATAGCTCACAAATATTGTTACTATACAAAAGGATTAGTATATTAGAAATTACCAAATTAAGTTTATTTGAGATAAAATACACTAAGTTTGTTTATCATGATTAAAACTTTCACTTAAGTAAAATGTTTGCAAACCAGATCTTTTTAGATTTACGTGAATAATAAAATTTGCGACAAGATTATAAGTGTTTTATCTATATAAAAAAATAACGAGCATAATGATTTTTTTTATGTGAAATATAGGTGGAGTGGAGCAAAGCTTTTAATAAAAATTGAGTCTTTTTGTTTGTTTTTGTTTGTTTTTTTGTAAAAGAAAAAACATGGTTAATGGAAAACACAAATTTCGTGTTAAGATTAGATTAGATTAGGCACACACCACTCTCTCTCTTATTTCTCTCTCTCCTGTAATAATTTATAAATTGTCCCATCAAAGGCTCTTCCCATCTCTCTTTCTTTTTCTGTTTGCGTTGTGTTGTGTTCTATTTCCATTTTTTTCACCAAAATTTTCTCTCTTCGCTTCTCAATTTTCCTCCATTACCACGAAATCTAGGGTTTCCATTTCCCCCTTCATCCCAGGTAAGTGCTATGCCTCTTCCCTGCTTCGGTTTCCACCTCACCTTCCCATTTTCGGTGATCCCGAATTTGATTTAATTTCGATAATTTGGCTTGATTTCGGCAATTTTCTTTTTCTTTTCTTTTGTTTTTATTTTTCTGCACCAGAATTCTTCGTGGTTGTGTATGTTGATTTTGACTCGCATCGTTTATCAGGTGGCATGTTCGGTGGGGCTTTGAATTTCAGTTTAATTAGGGAAACCCTTTTTCATTTCTTCCCCTGTTTCCCCTGTTTCCCCATGGCCTTCACTCCCAGATTGGGGTTCCCTTTTTTCTTTTTCTTTTTTGTTTTCCTTTTCGGTTTCCGAGAGATTGAAATGGTGGTGGCTTAGCACTGCTCTGTATTTATGTTAGTCTTAGGAATGGAGTTTGTTTGAGGTGTATTTATGCTTCGTGGGTTGATACGTACAGGGATAGAGGTTGGTTGGGTTCTCTATAGTGTAGTGGTGAGAGGAGGGTAGAGGAAGGAATTTTCTGTGAGGATGACAGATTTTCAGCCGCTACAGCAGAAACCCGAGCCTGCTGATTCCCATTCCGAGTTTGAGAGGGGGCTGGAGGAGTTTATGCGTGGGCACTTGGATGAGTGTATGCCGTTTGCTTCATGTAGCTCCTCCCGCGCACCTGATGACGAGGATGATGAGAGCGATCAGCTGGTTCGGAGGAGACGGAGGTCTGACCTTGAAGGGGATGATTTGGCGGAGTCGTCGGCTGCACGCCGGAGGCATTCAAGAATTTTGAGCAGATGGGCTGCACGGCAGGCACAGGAAATGATAACTACTATTGAGAGGAGGAATCGAGAGTCTGAATTGATGGCGCTTGCGGGTTTGCATACAGTCTCGATGTTGGATTCTTCTTTTCTGAGGGGCTCACAGTCTCCAACTTCTGGCCAGGAGGGGGCTGTGGAGAGGCCAAGCACTCAGGCGTCTGCCATTTTGCAGATGTGGCGTGAATTGGAAGATGAACATTTGTTGAACCGGGCACGGGAAAGGATGAGGGTAAGGTTGCGGCAGCAGAGGAATTCTGACTCTAATACCAATGTGTCCAGTACCATGTCAGATAGTCGAGGCAGTGAGAATCATGGGAGTTTGGGGGATGCAAGTGAAAGTGAAAATGATTATGGTACTTGGTCACATGATCAGATTGGGTCGAGGAATGCACATGGGGATCATAACGGGTCTAGCAGGGAGCAATCTCCTGATCTTGGCGAAGTTGAGAGGGAGAGAGTTAGACAGATTGTTCGGGGGTGGATGGAAAGTGGCATTAGTGATCATTCCTCCAATGTGAGTCAGCGAAACAATAACCGGAGAGCAGAATGGCTTGGAGAAACAGAGCGTGAGAGGGTAAGAATTGTCAGGGAATGGGTACAAATGACTAGCCAGCAGAGAGGTTCGCGTGGGAGCCGTAGGGATTCTCAAGTAAGTGACGGTGCTCAAGCTGATCCAGTCCGTGATGTAGCTGACAATGATGAGAGTCAGCCAGAGCATGTTCGGCGGGACATGTTGAGGTTGCGTGGAAGACAGGCTCTAGTTGATTTGCTTGTGAGGATAGAAAGGGAAAGACAAAGAGAGCTGCAGGGATTGCTGGAGCATCGAGCTGTTTCTGATTTTGCTCATCGCAATCGTATTCAGGTTTGTTGAGTACTCTATTTGAAATTTTTTGCAACTGATGGTGTCTTCACTTAATAGAAAACCTGAGATGATCATGGAGGTAACGAATTGTATAAGAACCTGAGTTTAGTTTGAGGCTTTGATAGTTGCACTATTTAACATAATATCTGTTAAAAGTGAGCATTGTTCTTTGTCTTAATATTAAGTGATTTGCACGTGGTTTCCACTCTTCTAAGCTAACTTGTCTGGTTTTGATTGTGGTTTCTCCCTCCTTGGATATGATTATCAATTGCTATTGGTCCTAGTATTTAAAGTTGCTACATGTGCTGTGTTATTTTTTTGCCAGATGCGTGACATTTTTAGAATATTATTAAAGAGGTATTTCTGTGGTCTGGATCACCGAACTTTTTTCTAGAAGGGAATACTAAGATTGCTAAATGTGCCTAGTTATTTTCTTGCCTGATACATGGCATATTTTGAATATTATTCAATGGCATTTCTGTGCTCTGGGTTAGCAAACCTTTTTCTTGGGGGGAATAATAGAAGGAAGGAAGAACATTTCTCTTAATTCCTTTGGTTCTGTTAATTGTCATGGAGGATAGTGGGCCAAATTGTTTCTATATATAATATGCTTATTATAAGAGATCTTTTATTGTTTCTTAAAATTTATTGCTTTCTTTTTCAATTTGATTTATTCAGTTGATTACTTTTTTGTTTTTAATTATTTTGAAATTTTGACAAATCATTTGATTAGGAGATGTTTATGCACTCATCACTTCGATTAAATTTTTTTTTTCACCATGATTACTTGTTCTTGTAAATTTACTATCTATGTGAAATTACATCTTTCAGTCACTGCTTAGAGGTAGATTCCTCCGAAATGAAAGAACTGTTGAAGACGAGAGGCCACCATCTATGGCCGCAAGTGAATTAGTTCAGCTAAGACAACGGCACACAGTCTCTGGTTTAAGGTACGCAATTCAAGAGTTTTCCAAAGTGTCCCCCAACTCCCACCCCCACCCGTTTCATTATTTATTCAATCTAGTTAGGGCTTTTATTTTTGTTTCTTTTATTGTTAGAGGCTAAACTGATCCAAAATAAAACTGGGCCTTACCTTGTTATATTTTAGGCTTCTCCAAGATAAGAAAGAAATATGTTATACTATCCTATAATGAAAATGAATGTTCTCTTTTAAATCCAATATGTGGGTGTTTCTTCTGCCAATACTTATTTGTGACAGGGACTAGTAGCTTTTGGTAAATAAAATAAAAGTAATTGAGATGATCTAACATCTGTGTCAAGAAGTAGTAACTTAGGCACACGTTGGTGGAATTTTTATGGACTCCATGTCTTGCATTATGTAATTTCGTGCACAATGGTTGATTTTCATTCTAATTCATTATATCATGGGAAATAGTCTTGGTATGGGGAAGAGTATAATTTCTTTTGATATTTGTTTGTTGATGGTTTTAAATGAATGTTTATTTTTATTTATTCTGCAAGAAAAATTTCATTTTTGTTCAGAATGACAATGTACCAATAACACATTCTCGCTGATTTTTGTGGTCTTACTTATAATAGGTTTCTTCTCTTCCAAGTGGCACTGTAAATAAAATATTTATGATTAAATTATTATTTTTTATAATTCCCATTTATTAAGTTATGTTTGTTAGCACTTTAGTTTGTTCTCGTAAGTTTCTTACTCTATTTTCTGAGCTGTATATATTTATGACCTTTGATAAGACGCTGGGCTATACCATGTGTGTTAACTTGGCTTGTTTTGTTTATATCCTTTTAACATTTTTATTTAACGTATGCTTATAATAAATATGTTTATGATTATGCTTCTATAGTTCTATTCCGATATGGTATGTCAATGAATACTGTGCGTGCAATTTGTTCCTGTCATAGTTACTAGTTCATTGTCATTCATTGATTCTTAAATATGTAATCCAGGGAGGGGTTTCGTTCAAGATTAGAAAATATTGTCCGTGGTCAAGCAGGCACAAATCCTGATACCACATCAAATAGTAATGCCACTGAAGCAAGAGGGGATGAAAACCAAGCAAACAGTATGGTAGATGGCCAACAAGAAAATTATGAACAACAGCAGATTAGGAACCTGGAAACTGATGTGCGTCAGTTGCCTAATGGAACAGGAACTATGGAGAGTAGCACAAGTGAGAGTATTAGTTGGCAAGAAACTGGTAATCAAGGAGGGAATTGGCAGGAACAAATTGCTGAGGAAGGGGGAGGAAATTGGCAACAGAGTCCATTCAATCAGACGAGAGATGGAAGGTCAGTCAATGATTGGCCGCAGGAACCTCCCAGAAATTTAGCTGGGGAAGATCCTCATCCACGGGAAGCTCAAAGAATTTGGCATGAAGATAACACAAGGGAAACTGCTGGTAATTGGTCTGATGGACCTTCTGGAGTTTCGAGGAATCACCGTGGGGTTCCTGTTAGAAGATTCAATAGATTTCATCCACCTGATGATGATAATGTATACAGTATGGAGCTTAGAGAACTTCTGAGCAGGTATTTTTTCCTTTTGGATCTTTTGCCTCAGATGGATTTCAATTTGTCCCAATGGGCCTTTATGAAATGGAAATCAGAGGTGTTTCTCACAAGAATGACTTGCTTTTCATCCAATATCTGTTTTACCCTTTACAAAATCTGAACGAGTAGGCAATTTATACATTGAGATTGTACTGAATGTGGTTGATACTTCATTTATTGTCTTTCATTTATTCTTGCCAGTGAGCCTCATGATCGTTATGGATTTTTGCAAATATTTCAGGAGAAGTGTTTCTAACCTTCTACGCAGTGGTTTCCGTGAAAGTCTGGACCAACTAATACAGTCATATGTACAAAGGCAAGGTCGTGCACCAATTGACTGGGATTTGCATCGAAACTTGCCAACACCAACTCCTGCTTCACCTGAACGGGACCCAGATCAGCAGAATGGTGAACGAGCTGAGGGTCAGCATGAAACAATTAACAGACCTTCACTGGTGTTGCCATCTCCACCTGTGCCTCCGCCACAACCTCTGTGGCACCAGGATTTACATCAAACTGGATGGTCTCGCCATAACATGCATCGTTCTGAAATTGTGAGCATCTTTCAGATCTAATTTCCTTGTGGACTTCCATTCATGTAATATCATGTAGAATAGTATTACGTTACTTCTTTCTTTCTCTCATTTACTCGCAACCAATCTAGGCATTTCTTTGCCGAATCTTAAGTGGTCACTACCAAGCTAGTAAACACTCACCTTAAGCTAGACAATTATTAAATTTGATTGGGTTTAGGATGTTGTTCATATCTCTTCCATTACATTCTGTGTTGATTGCTACGTGTTAAATGATGCCACATATATTTATTAAGGCGTCCAAGTAAAAGTATTAGTTGAATCTAACAACATTATACTAAAATGAATTCTAAGTAGTTTATAAACATAGTCTAATTAAAATGATTTCTAGGTAGCTTATAATCTTATGCTAATTATCGTTTGAAATCTTTGATGTCATTCAGGTATTGAATATTGATTTGCCTTTCTGACAATCGGTCAACTTATTTTACCTCTCATTTCTGGAGTTCTTTCTTAGCCTAAATAGTTTTCATACTGTGTTTTATTAAAATCCTTTTTGAAGTACTGGTATTGTTTGCTGGTTGGGAGCAGGAGTGGGAGATAATGAATGATTTAAGATCAGATATGGCAAGACTTCAGCAAGGTATGAATCACATGCAGAGGATGTTGGAGGCCTGCATGGATATGCAACTGGAGTTGCAGCGCTCTGTCAGACAGGAAGTATCTGCAGCTCTGAACCGTTCAGCCGGTGAAAAAGGTGTGATTTATTTTCTCTTCTGTCAATGCAGTCATTTTTTTTAACTTCGTATGAGGGGTTTAATTCTTTTCATGATAGTGCAAGTTGACTTATTTAAATGTCAGTTATAGGTGTTTATCTTTCTTTATATCCTTTTGTTCATATTATATATTAATTTATTTTGTAGGATTGGATGCTGAGACATCTGATGATGGGTCTAAATGGGGGCATGTGAAAAAAGGAACTTGCTGTGTTTGTTGTGATAACCATATCGATTCTCTTTTGTACAGGTATATACATTATACTGTACATTTCATTTGGGGTCTGTACTTTATACTCGTAACTTTTCTGAACAATGGTTTTGTTTCTTCCTTTCTCCAAATTGCAATTTGTTGCAGATGCGGGCACATGTGCACTTGTTCAAAATGTGCCAATGAGTTAATTCGTGGTGGTGGTAAGTGTCCTTTATGCCGAGCACCAATTGTTGAGGTGGTCCGAGCATATTCCATACTGTAAAAAGGAAGTTAAAAGGACACGGAGAAGAAAAAATCTGATGGAGTTGATGTCGATTCTCAAGAGGTTCTTATTTATAAGTGTTCAGTAGATGCCATTGTTTTTCTGATTATATGGAACTCCACGAATTGTATATTTTGGATTAACAAATGGCGCTGTTAATTCATCATTCTTACGTAAATAAATAGTTGCCCTGATTATTCTTTCCAAAAAAATTTCGTTGAAAATTCCAATCTTGTATATGAATAAAAACAGAATTACCAAAAAAGAGATGGTCAATACTTTGCCTCAGTATATCGTAAATAGGAACTGGTTACTTCTTATACTGCATATTTTCAGAATTTTTTTTCTCAAATAATTCTCAACCGGCTTTGGCGACTTCAAAGTAACTGGTGTTCAATTTTGTATGTTTTTGGTTTCTTTTAATGGTTAATTGATATTGTCTAAATTCTTAATCTTACAATTTACAATCATCATCATTACTAGAGGAATTATATTCAAAAGATTTATAGGTTACTAACTCTAATTGTAACAAATAAGATAAATTGGGCAACAAAAGAAGTTATGCCTATAACACCAAAAGTATATTAGGTGTTGTATTCCTTTTATTTTTCTTCTGTTCTCCTTCGTTCGTACAAAAGATATGTTGATCTTGAGTACCAGTTGATTCAAAGTAAGGGCTTGCATGAAATTTAATTTACTGTATTTTGGCGTTTAGGGCAATTGATTACTGCAATAGTTAGTTTTATGAGTAACTTGTTATATTCCCTTTGCGTTTGCTTAAATATTGTAGTAATTTAAGCATTCATAAACGTGAAAAAACATTAATAAGTTGTCTATTACAACAAATAAATGCAAGTAGGTAAAGTGAAACTGTAAAATAACATATTACCTCCTTTCAAGATAATACGTACACATCCAAAGCTATTTGCCTGCTACCTTACCTAAACGAAAGCTAATTTCCCGTGTGCTTATTTAATAACGTGATGTTGAGAAAAAGGATTTGCAAGAATGGCGACGTCATGCATAGCGAGTTTATATTTTGTTTATTGATGCGCATGTTATAATATAGCTACCACTTTTCTTGTTAGGATAATGACCGCGATGTCACAATATTGTTATTTAATTTTGGACGCGTGACAATAGTGCTTCCTGTTAGTTTAACTTGTACAGCAATCATCATTGAATCTTGGTAAAAGTGGTGGCAGAAAGAGTGGAGAAAGAACTAGTAGGAATGGAGTTTCATGGACCTGAAAGCGAGGTTCTATGGCTTGAAAACCCATAGAATAATGATTTTCGAAATTAAGTTAAAATCAGCTACATTGTTGTGACTTGCAGTCTGGTACAGAAAACAAGGAACAAAGAGAATGGTTCTAATGTAAGGAGTGAGAGAACCCGCTTAGAGGAACGATGTGGCAAGAATGACCCTTCACTGGATTTGGTACAGCTTCAGTTATCCTGTCCCTGCAGTACCAAAGTTATGAACCCCATTATCTTTTTGGCGCCAGTTTGAACGAATAAAAAATAAATTAACTATTTTTGTTTTTGTCAATACCTGTATACATGTTCAAATCATGTAGGGCAGTGGTAGAAGTACTGCAATCTTTGGCGTCATATTGGTCTTCTTTTACATCCTTTTGTTTCAGCCTTTCTTCAAGATCTTTAACCTTTTTCTTATACTCTTCATTCTCTTGTTGAAGAAAATCTTTACTCCTGTGAAGCTCAGCATTGTCTTTTGTCATTTGGGCAATTTCATACTTTAACTGGGCATTATTGAGACAAGAAGCTTCTTTTGCTTTTAGATTCCATTGCAGCCGTTGGATTTGTTCCTCAAACTCAATTTTACTGCGCTTGCAGTCTTCCAACTCAGATGTAACTTTCTCAGTGGTTGAGATTCCTCCAATGTAAGATGCATTCTTGGCCTTCAGCTCCTCAAACTCCAAGGATAGCGTCTGATATGAAGCTTCCAATCTTCTGAATTCAAATTCTGCTTCATACAGTGATCTCTTAAGGATAAAGATTTCACCTTGAAGCATTTCTGTTTTCTGAAGTTGAATTTCTAGTTCAAATATTTCTTCTGTTGCCTGTAGCCTCTCTAGTTCAGATGCTTTCAATTCTTCTTCGAGCCCTCTAACAGTGTCCTTCAGTTTCTCCTCGTTTGATTTGACGTTATCCAACAAAGCAACTACTTTTTCATAATTAACCTTGAGAGTTTCTTGGTTTGCCCTGGAGGCTGCCAGTTCTTCGGTACAATTTTGCATCATGACTTTGTATTCAGCTTGAAGATTATCAAGCTTGGCTTGGTGCAGCCTTAGTTTCTCCTGTTCTTGTTGAAGAGCAGCTTCAATCATAGCTTTATCAGCACATAAATCATAGACCTCAAGTACAGTATTAGAAGCCATCCTCTTGTGTCTATCACAGATACAAGATATCTGATCTCTTAAGTGTTCAACCTCTCTCTGCAAGTAATCTACCTCTGCTGTTTTTTCTAAATTCGTCTGTGTTAACAATTTCTCTTCAATAATGAACCTTTCTTCTTGCTTTCTGCTTTCCTCAATAATGGAATTTAGATCTACATTAATGGTTTTTTCTTTCAAAGCTATTTCTTCCTGCATTGAAGTAATTTTGTATTCCAATTCTTGAACTAGCTTCAATATATCAGAAAATGCAATATGTGATTCCCCCAGTTTAGAATCTAATACTGTACATTGGCCATGCAAGTCCATATTTCGCATTCTTAACTCATCATTTGTTGTTTGAAGAGTTTTAGATTCTTCAATCAATTTTTCATTTGTAGCTTGTAATTCTAAGTTGGCTACTTTCAGAAAGCTGCACTCTTCTTGAGCTTCTTTCCATTTTTTCTGCATGCTTTCCTCCTTTCTTTTCAATTCAACTTCTTGTGCCTCATTCAATCCTTCCATTCTTCTGATGTCATCCTGGAGATTTCTTACAACATTTTCAGTATTCTTCAGTGCCAAATGAGTCCACTCCTTTTCTTCAATCAAATGTCTCATTTCAGCTTCTAAGCTAAGCACCCTTTCAGAAAACTGTACCTTTTCTGCTTCAAGTCCAAACAAAACACTGCCTTCATCATCACAACTTTCAAAAGATGGATTCCTCACATGATCTTTGTTGATCCAAGTGTGGGAGTCCTTTGTCCAATAATGAAACTTCATATCGTTTGGAAAATCAGCTGAGCAACTTGAAGAAATTTTGGATTGCAAATAAGCAACTTCAGTTTCCAGTTCTAGCTTGGAATGCCTTATACAGGATTTCTCCTTCCCTGGCATATTGTCAGATTTCAGCTCGTTCGTCTCTGCAGATTCAACCTGTTGACTTTTAGCCTGTGGTGGAGGATGAGACATCAATTTTGCCTGTATATTTCCCAATTCCTGACAAGAAATGCAGAATATATTTTCCTTTACACTGCAATCTCTAACTTCATTCTGATATACATTATCATCTCTGATTTTTCTCCGAACCAACTCATCTTGAGAATTAATCTTGTACTCAAAGGAAGTTGTTTTTGTTTCAAGCAACTTCTTCAACAGGATAATGGTACATAGGATTGCCTCAGTCAGTTCCTTTAAATCTATTTTTCCCTCATCTTTTGAAAGATCTGATATACTGAAACAATTCTCCTTTTTGGTTAATGCCATTTGACTCAGAAGATTCTCTTGACCCCTAAGTTTTTCTACTGAAACCTGCAGCTGCTTATATAACTCAAGGAACACTTCAATGATGTTGATAGTACTACTATCAGAGCAAAAGAATGGAAAGTCAGAAGAAAAGGGACTAGAAATTATCAGATTCTTTCCGGACTCTCCATGCTTCTCACAATATTCAGCTTCAAGATCTTGCACCCTTTGTGTTAAAGATAAGATTTCATTTCCAAAAGCATAAACACCATCAGACAACTTCTTTTCAAAGTTGATGATTTGTTTGCCTTTCTCAAACAGCCTACTCTTCCATTTTGCCTCATTTTCTTCTAATGTTTGAGCCATATAACATCTTGCAGTTTGCATCTCTTTATCTTTGTCGTTCAGAGTTTTCTCCAGAAACTGGATAGTACTTTCCATATTTTTGTGCTTCTCCTGCATAAGTTGGTGCTCAAGTTCCAAGTTCCGGAATTCCTGTAGTTCAATCCCTTCATGCAGGCATCTTATTGCATTTTCATAAGTGCCAAGATCAACATCTGAATGACAAAACTCCTTTCTCATTTTCTCTGGTAGCACTTCCTTGCTCAAACTAAAATCCTCTTCCTCACTGTCTTCAGGCACACGGCTATTAATTTCAACATCTTGAAACGGCAAGCAATTCATTGATAGACCAGCAATCTTCATTTTCTGATTTTCTTTTATCTTTTCTAGTTTGTGTAGGATGGAAACAAGATCAATTTTTGACTCCTGTGTTTTCTTTATCAACTCCAAGTCACAATTGAGTCCTTTCTGATACTTGATCTCATCCTTCAGTTCCTTTATTGTATTATCCATCTCTTCGATCTGGAGCTTAAGATTTCTGCTGTCATTTTGCTTTATCGCTGAGGTTAGTAGTTGAATTTCATCCTTCAATGCATCAATCTCTTTGCGTGATGCTGACAACTCCATTTCCAGTTCCTTTTTATTCTTCGATTTCTTGTTTAAATGCTTTTGCAGTCTCTCCACATCAACCATCAACTTTGTAGCATTTTCTTCCCACATCTTTGCTTCACCATGAAGTAAATCAATGGTTACTTGTGCCACACCCAGGAGATCTTTAGATGAACCAACACTCCTTGTCAATGTGGTATCGCTGGCATGTGAAGCTTTCCCAAACTCTTGAATTTTACCTTGAAGCGGTGTCCCTGAACTTGAGGTTACTGGAGATGAATGTATTGATCCGGAGGTATCATATAATGGATAGAGGCTGTTTTCAGAGTAAGTTGAATCTTGTCTCTCATTCATATTCTTCTGCAATCCACTGACATTGCTTTGTTGGGGGAGCTTCCCAATCCAGAAGGACAAGGAGCTCCCAGTATCGTGATCTGAACATGTTGCCAGTGGACTTATTCTCTGTAACATCAGAAAGTGATTTTATCAACTTCTTATGTTAGAGGGAAAACCAACTTGAACAAGTACTTGATGATTCATACCAAAACACAAGAGTTTTCAACACTGAACATTCCTCTATTAACATGTACAATTGTTTGATTTAAAGACTGAAACACAGGATATTGGAAGGTATAAAAGGTTGATTACATGGAAATTGATTAACTAAACAATCCACATACCTTACTGCTAAGTTCTCTTCGATGATGTGTATTTTCTAAATAGTCCCGATATGGAGATCCACTAGCCCTGCTGAATGTATTGTCAGATACATCAGATATACTGTCTACATCATCAGAACAAACACTCATTTCTTCCACAAATGAATTTGCTCCCTTCCTGTGTTATCCCATAAGAATAAATACATAAATATATTTTTTACAAAAAAGCAAACATAACTTAAAGCAGAATAGTTATTCTATAAACAGAAGACCTGTGTTTGCTTCTCGGGGTCAAGCATTGAATTTTAACCTGAAGAAAAGAGAGAGGATAAGATTTTTGACCATTGCACAAAAACTTAGATACAAGAAAGGCAAACCAGTTTTTACCTAAAAGCTGCAATCATGATTTTGGACCACAATTGAAAACCTTCTACAGATTCTATTAATTTCTAGATGTGTATGAATTGCATCTTAGAATACCTATGATCTTGTTTTGTCATTGAGTATTCAAATTCACTAGCACTTGAAATTAATATGCTTTTCTAAACCACTATAGAAAAAGTATAAAAATTTGGACAAATTGACAATGTCCGTGTTCTACAGTAGTATGGTGGAGTAAAACTTGCTGAAAACAGGTAATAGCCCAAGGTTATTAACAAGTTTGTTGCATTTAATGATGTAATTCAAGAAATAGAATTCTTACTTGTAGGATTGTCCCATGAGAACATTGTCTCAAAGGCAATGATGCAGTACTCACTTCTGGTCTAATGTAACTCGCTAAATTAATGATAGCCTCCCCAAGGGTCCCAAATCTCGCAGATCCCTAACAGCCATGCAATTTCAGGTTCTGTAAGTTATACTGCACAATGTTTAGGGTAACCAAACACACTGCTGAAAGGAATTTTCCTTGGCACCAATAATGAATATGATTTGAGGTCAAATCTTATCATATGTTTGTGTTAACATTGTTTTATTACCATACATTAAGAAACAAAATCAAATGTGAAGCATGGTAATGAATGTAACCAACATACCATGGCAACAACAAGCTTAAGGAGGAAGCTTTCATTGTGCTGTAAAAGATCCTCAGAAATCCACATGGTACTTAGCATGGAATCTTCCCAATGACACTTTCCATTTTGTACTGATGCTTTTCCAGACTTGGCTATGGTTTCCCCTGTTTCTATAGAAATAATGGAAACAAAAAGATTGTTCCACCCTTTTTCTATCTGCAATATAAGTAATAATTATAATATTAAGTAACCATGAACCTTTTTAATACTAAGAAGTAGAGTTAGAAAAAGAAAAAAAAAAACCTCCAGAGCCTGGAAATCATAGAATTTGAAATCCAATCTCTCCTGGAATTTGTCTCTGCTATGCGTGCTCAAATTGCATGTTTTCTTTTTTCCTTTTCTCTCATAATAGGCTTCAACTCTGTCACATTGAACTAATTCACGTTACATAATTTGCTACAATAATGAGATTTGCAGAGTTTACAGATTAATAAGAAAGAAACATATAGATATAACAATAATGAGTCTAATTCATATAAGAGATTCATTTATAACCCAAACTTTAAAGAAAATGAATTAATAGTCTTCTTTTTATATTATTTAACTTTTTCATTCTTACTAAAAGTGAAACTTTTAGATTTTATTAGCACAATAAGGATGATCTAATTTAGAACAATCGTGGATATGGTTACGAAGAAGTAATGTATTTTAGGAATAGCAAAATAAATTTTACCTTGACACTGACATGGCCCTTCCACTTGTATATGGTGTGCAGAGAGTAGTAAAGTGTATGTAAGTTGTGAAAAAGAAGAAGAAGGGTTATATAAAAATGGTGCTAACTAACCCGATCCTTAGACGGCAAGAACATTAAAAAGCACTTTTGGAAAAAGTTGATTGAATAATGAAGTGAGGAATGGAAGTAAGCACTTATGATTTGTGATTTCTTGCGGTCCAATGGTATAACTTTCGGTTTCTTCCTTTTCATTCCTTTCAAAGATGCATGGTATATATTAAATTGCATTACGTAATATTTAATTACGGTTAGAAGTTAGAAGAATTGTGTTTTGTAAACGATTTTAAACCTCATTTGTAAGTATAAAGTATCACATAAAATCAACAAAATATTGAGCGTGAGTAACGTATTTTATTCTGAGTTTGAAAGTCTTGAAACCATGGTTTAAGCCTATTAGACAGCTTTGTTTTTCTTTTTTTTGTTTAAATTATGGTTTCAAGCTTTCCAGACACAAAACCACGTGAATTTATTTTATTTTATCTTTTAAAATATCGGTGATTTAAAAATGTAGCATCGAATTGTATTGAAATAGTTGATCGATGACAAACGTGATTCAGAAAGGAAATTGAGCTAAATTGATGAATTAAGTTTCCCCACAAAAATTAGTCATTAATAAAAAATAAAATCGTACCTATAACACGTTAATGACAATAGATATATTTTCATAATTTTGATTATAAATTGGTAGAAAAGAAGATTACTGGAGATCAATATTGTATCTTTCATATCATTGAAGAGATATTAACAAGAAGTTATGTAAAAAGAAAGTTTCTCATCACGATTTTCTTTTAGGCTTAATTTAATTTTATAATTTATTGATTTGATTTATTTTGGTATTTTTATTATTATTTATTGTTTAATTTGGTTTTTTAATCCTTTAAAAAGATTTAATTTGATAATTTTCTGACACTAACATGAATATGTATATGTCACTCATCATTTTGAGAAATTTTTATTTTTTTAATTTTAATTTTCTTTTTAAAAAGAAATGTCACGTGTCAATCATGATCTGTCACATAATGTATCTATAATGTGATATGTGTCAGTTTAATTTTTTTTAATTTAAAAAATAAAAATAAAAATAAAATATCAAAGAATGACAATGACATATACAAATACCATATTTTTTAAGAAATTAAAGAATTAAATTAATCTAAAAATAATCAGATGACCAAAATGAATTAAACCAACAAAATAGAAAATTAAACACTAATTAAGCCTTCTTGATAATAATAGGAATATACAAGATTTTGAATGTTTTAATTTAGAGAATATAGTATAGTCTCTTTCAAAGTCTAGGTTATTGTTTTATATAATCCATTATAATCTTTTTGAGATCAAATGTATATTTTAAAATATTATCTTAATTTTAATTGTTCAGAAAGATAATTGAAATTAATCAAATTAAACAAATTAAAACATTTCTGAACGCAAATAATCATATAATATATACAAAAATATAAATAAATTTATTGTTTTCTTATATGATATTATTATATTTAATTTTGTATAAATCAATAAATATTGAAAATATATTATTGAATAAATTATAATTAGTATAGAATTTCACGCCTATATACATATTATTGAAATACACATTACAAAATTATTGTTTTAAGATTTATTTTATAAAAAACTTTTTTAAAAAGGATTCAAATATGCATTTACATAACATATAAATGATTTGTAGGTAAATTACAAGAAGAATAGCTGATAACTTTCCTCGAAAAATAAAATCCATAATAATTCTGCTCTGTAGCAAAGGTTTTACAAGTAAGTCCACACGTAAATCACCAAGTAATTTCTACAGAAAATATTGGTGAATCAGCACGAAAAATTCACAAATAGATTTTGCAGCAGAAAAATATAAAAATAAATTATTTTTCTTATTTTGTAAATAATACAAAACTCTATAAGTTTTAAATTTGATTATTGTTTTATAATAATGATAATAAAATATTAATAAATTATTATCACACCATAAATATATTATTTAAATTAATTACTTGTCTAAAATTTTATACATATATAAAAGAACAATAATATATTAAATTTAAATTCGGTAAATAATAACGAGTTAAGGGATTTTTTCACAACAAAACCATATATTAAACATTTATTACAACATATATTATTTCAATTACACATCTTATCACATACATTATATATATCAAATATCAAATGCAATATCCTATTTTATAGATCCGAATCACGAGAGTCATTTTTATTGTTGCAATGAAGCAATGAAGAAAGAGAAATCTTAATGCACTGGAAGAAGAACCACATATCAATGTTCCATTAAAGTCTGAATTTGTTCTTTAATCTTATCTAACTCTTGTCTCATTTGCAATTTCTCTTCTTCCTGCTTTTGAAGTGATTTGTTTAATGCTTCAATTTCACTTCTTAATGTAGCCACATCCTTTGACTTTGCATAAACCTTTGCTAGTGGAAACAAATATGTAACACCCAAACTAAAACTTCTTCTTTTTGTGCTTGAATCTATCCTTCTACTTAAGTCAGACGGAACATCAATTCCAGACAATTCATTATCAACTATATTCTCTCCTGTGGACTGATATCAGAAATAGAGAAGAATAGTGAAAATATATCTAGAAGTACCAAGAAGAATTCAAAAGGCTAAAGCAAAACCACACATGTTTCATACAATTACTATATAAACATTTCTTAATTACCTTGATTTCTTCAGTGGACTTCCGAACAAGATGTTTTAAAATTCCTTTAAAACAAAGCACCATGTCAGTTTTGTTAAAAATTGGACTTTTAAGTTTAACTTAACTTTACAAAACCAACTTATAAAGTGATGTTTACATCATAAATATATCCTAAATTTGTCTTATCTTCAATTGAAGAGGGACTTCAGATAAACCCTAAATAGACAACAAGATGTTGTGCAAAAACAACACAATAAAAGAAAACATTTGTTCACCTTTGTGTAGTATTGACTTGGCTTTGCTGCTTTGGCTTGGAAGTTTTAACTTCTCCTTCTTCCTCTGAAAGCTTTATTTGCTCACAAAATATTGAAATAAAAAACATTTACCGTCAATTTTGAACACTCCCATAAACAATAACAATCTACAAACTCTTTAATTTTAACTTCATTGCTCCAACACAATATATATATATATATATATATATATATATATATATATATATATATAAAATTTCACAGTTGCTGGCCATTCATCTACATTTACGTTCTTTATGAGCATATGATGGTCACAATTTAGGACAATGGACACACTACAAGAAAATCTCTTATTAGTGACCAAATTTAAGAATAAAAAAAAAGTAATTAGTATAGTGACTAATTTAGATACCGATCTATAAACTAAAAACTCTTGGTACCTACAATAGTTTCTAATAAATTGGTCAGTATATTTGGTCTCTAAATTAGTCACTAACATTAGCTATCAAGCTTTTAGCTATCACAAAAATTAATTTGTAAAGTGACCAATTTAGAAACCAATTCATTATACCGACCAATTTAAAAACTATTTTAGTTACTAATAATTTTTAATTTATAAATTGATTACTATAGTGTCTAATTATTTTTATCACTAAAATTAATAATTAAAAAAAGATTTTCTTGTTGTGACAATAATGATGATCGGAAATGGAATTGATAAGCATGTACCATATTAGGGCTTAATAGCAAGATTTAAAAAGAAATTAATATTCTATTTGTTATGCAGATTAAAGTGTGGTAAAAATTCATAAAGATTTCCCTGCATATTTAAATGCACACAAAAAAAGTAGACAAACTGACAACAAAATCCGTAAGAAAATATTGCGAAAAAAGAAAGTTGTAGAAAGATTGAGAAAAAGATGATGCATGGATTTGTAGTAATATAGTGTAGGAAGACACTCACTAGGCAATGAAACAAAGGCTATTGTGAAGATGTTTCTTGACTTCGTCGTTTGAATTCGTCACTGCCTCTTGCCTTTGGGTTAAAGCTCCCATTTTTTCTTTTTTTCCTTTCTATTATTTGTATCTTTCAATCCAACAATTTTGTGTCCAAGCTTCTTTATATATAGGAACATTGGAGGCTAACAAAAAGCTTAGGTAAATTTCGTGATTCTTTGTCCTTGGCTTCTGGTGGGTCGCAATTGGCATAAGATATTATATAATAAGTTTTTCAAAGAATTTCAATTAAACAGTTCTTTATAATTACCTAAAAATGCATCAATAATTTAAAAACGTTGTTCAATATGACTATAATATAATCCCTTTTCAGTTAGTTGTTCATGTAATTGGTAAAATTACTAAAATGGATTATTGGATGAAATTGGTCTATTTTATTTTTGTAATATGAACTTTTCTTTTAGTTTTTTTTTAATATGCGTTCCTAGTTGTCGTGTTTTTTTTAATGTAATGGCCAAAATTTATATTAACATAAGAAAATTAAAAAAAGTATAACATATTGAGTAAAAATGAGAAAGTTGAACACTATGTAAATGTGAAGGATGAAGATCCATTTATGTTTTGAGTTAAGAGTGATGTCAATATCCTATATGTGAATTTGGCTCATATCTCATTGATTTTGTATCTCCCGAATGATCTTCTCAATCCAAAGACCGACCAATAGACAACTTATTTAAAATTATATTAAAGATATACAGAATAAATATTTTTCTTATGAGGTGTGGTGAAGAAACTTCAAATTACTACTTTAAAGAAAATATAGAATATACACTACAAAAAAAAAACCTTAATTAAAAACCAAAAGTAGTTAGTTACTATACTAATTTGGATTCTAATTTATAACATTAAAAATGATTGGTTACTAAAATAGTCACTATTATAAAAAATTTATAATTGGTCACTAATTAATTTCCTTTGCTAGATAAAATTATGGTAGTTAATTTTAAAGACCAAGTCAGTGATCAATTACAAATTTTTATTCATAATAATAACTATTTTAGTAACCAATAATTTTTAATTTTTTAAATTAGTATCTAAATTGGGTATTATAGTTAATAATGATTATTGATCGCTAAAATTAATAATTGTTAGAAATTTTTTTAAAACATAATTATAATATACAAATCGCAAGGGATTAACCATTGAAAGACACCTCAAATTATGAATGCAACGCCCAACAACATTTAGAGAAAATTTCGGTATACGTAAATTTAACCTTAAAATTAGATGTTTTTATTTTGTATTCAACTTATGTAAGAAATGAGATTTTATTATAGATTATTTTTTAAATAGATAAATGATACAAAGTTTAGAAATAAGGTACGACCATTCATTCTTTATTTGATTACAGATTTTATTTTCTTAAATTTCTTTTTATTTGAATTTTCTTTAAAATATAATTATAAAAATTACTCAATATACTTATGTGAGTAGAATTAAGTGTGTTAAAATTTTAAAATGGGGTTGGCTCCTGGTGCTTCCAATTCCAAATTTCTAATAATTGGGATTTGGAACACTCTATTGAGTAAAATCTCTTGGGAGATGATAAAAGTTGTTTGGTGCAACTTTGATATTTGGTTGGCTCTTCATGCTTCTAATGCTAATAACTGTCATTTGGTTTACTTTAAACAACATGTAAAGCAATTTGGTCTGATTTTAAAACAATTATAATAACTCATTTTGGCAATTAAAGACATTAATAAAAAAATTATTACCACCCCTTCCCATATTTATTAACACAAATTAAAGAATACCGAATGAATATAAAAATACCCCTTAGATGCCTTTCAGATGTTTTATATTTGATTATTTTTTATTTGTATTATTTTTAACATTTAAAATAACATTAAGGTTTTTAACCCAACAAACCACCTTATTGATCGTGCTTGTCAAACAAACAACGGGTTGAGATTGGGTCAAGCGAAAGAATTCTCCATCTTTTTCTTTTAAATATTATAATATTCAACACTATATTATTTATAATATATATATATATATATATATATATATATATATATATATATATATATATATATTATGTAGAATTTTTATCTTAATATTATGTTATTTTTTCAATATCTTTATTATTTCAAATATTTTGAATTTGGTCTCACTTATTTTTTAGAAGATGAGTCAATTTAATTTTTGATGGACAGAGTACACGTTATTAGTTAAAATTAACTTGTTGATGGAATCACGTATGATGCCTAATCATTGCATATAGGTCATCATCATAAATTTGACGAAATAAATTATATCGACTAACTTTTAAAATGAAATATTATTAAATTGAAATGATTCAAAAGAGTGAAAACTAAAATAATTAATGGATCACAAAGCCTATTAAACCTAGTATATATAATAAAAAAAGTGTATTTAATATATATATATATATATATATATTATTTTTTTATGTACCATTATCATAAAATATTAAAAAAATTAAAAAAAAAAAACATGTGTGATCACGTAATTACTGGATGTGATTGAAGATGTGAGAAAAAAAAATTATATTCGTTAAATATGTACTAAAAAAAACTTTAAATAGCAACCGATTTTAGAAGGCTTTATAAATTAAAAATTATAGATTTCTAAAATAATCACATTTATGAATAAAAGATTATAATTTGCTTGTGAACTAGTCTTTAAATTTGTTATTAAGTTAGTTACCAAAATTTTAGTTATTAGAGAAATTAGTATCTAAATTGATTGTTATAATTAATTCAGTGTTATTATCAGATTAATTGAGTTCAAAATATAAATTAATAATAGAAAAAACATTATTGTTATAATAATACTAAAAACTTAAAAAATGATATGATATAAGAACTTTAAATTTAGGCAGTTGATTCTTAAACAGTACCTAAATATACTAAACAAGCTATGAATTTGTTTTTGTAAAAAAGTGGTCATAGAAGCAAGTAACCAGGCGACCAGGAGCTTACCTTGCTGTTCAAAATTTTGAAATTAGGGATTCATAATACCTTAAATAGAAAAGAGAGAAGAGAAAGAAAGGTTGTGAGTTTGATCTTTTTATTAATAATTTAGAAAAATAAAAATTAGTTTGATGAATTTAGAAAAAAAAGGAAAGACATTTGTGAATTCAACTTTTATTAATAACAAAAACTAATACCTAGGATGCATGTATATATAAATACACAAACAGAAGACAGAAGATTAGACGTTTTGGGTTAGTTACCTAACATAACAATAAGCATGTAAGTCTTTTTTACGGTCTAATTAAACCTAACCAATTTTATCACTCTTACACAACTGTTACTGCAGGTTTTAAACTGTAGTATATAATATCAAATAGGTTATGGTTAAAAAACAAAAATGTACTGGATTACGTTGACTCAAACAACATAGCTTTTACTAGTTCAAAACTAAGAAATAGGCTACAATTTTGATGGATAACCGTCACTCATATCCATTTTTCAAAGAGATATAAGCTATAATTTCTATAGATAACCGTCACCTATTATTATTTTGAAAACAGTATAAAGAGTGGACAAGAATAGTCAAAGTCGAAACACATATTCATTCAAAAAATATATTAAAAAAGTTTAAATATTTTTTTATTCTCGTTTTCGTAATATTTACTGTGGATGATTTTTATTTTGATAAAATATTTAAAATAATTCTTATTTTAACCGAATGTTTAAAATATTCTCGGTTATAATAAATAGCTTGTTCGCTTTTGGTTTGTGATTTTATATTTGGATGTTTTCTACTTATGAATCGCAAACATAATTCATGGAAACATATATCAAGACCATTTATCCAAATACAATATAATTTATAATTTACTTATTTTTAAGCAACATTTGTATGGGGAACCTGTTTAATAACAAGTTCTTTTTAAACAAATTTATTTATTACAAATAATAATTGGCCCTCCTAATATGCCTTTTTAATAGCTGCTGCCAATTCATCGTAGGCTAGTTCCACAGCAGTGCCCAGTTCATCACTCCATTTGTCTCCAACTGCTTCTTTCAATGTTTTGACGAAAGCTTCTTTTACCACCTGCATTTCATTTACATTCTCTTTCTTATTATTCACATCAATCTTCTATATTCATTCTTTATTCTTACTCATACTAATCATACCACAAACTGAGCATCGTTCACTGCTTTCTGAGAGTGCACAGCACCAAGTGCAGCATCAGCCACCACTCCTCCACTTGCTCTAAGTTGTGCAGCTGAATCACGCACCTACGTTTTCATATTTCAACATCTTCATCAAACATAACTAACAAAATTTCAATTTCATTTGTTTCACACTTACCAATCCAAAAAGCTTTTCAGCATGACCCGTGAGCTTAGGATTACTGGCATCAACTCCGTTAGCTAGAAACGAGAACAGGTTCTTTGCTGCTGGTGCTTTCTCCAGTATTCTGTTCATTTTGTTTTCGTCAAACAAAAACACAAACACATAGGATGCATGAAAAAAAGATGTTTAAGGAAGATAGAAATACTAACGTGGTGTAGAAGACAACACTGTATTTGGGAATGTCTGCCTTGAATGCTTCATATGCGCCATTCACCAAACCCTCTTGCTTGTCAGAGAAAGCAACCATTTTCGTTTCTACTTTTATTCTCTTTGCTTCTATTTGTTGTATTCAAGTTATGAAACAACTTCACGTCCTTTACTTCTTTATATAGAAGGCTTGGAGACTACAAAACATGTACGTCTCTTGGCTTGTAGAGGTTGCTACTAGACACGATGAAGAGACAATCATCTTTTTGAAATCTTAATATCAAATATAACTTTTTATTTAATCAAAGTAAATAATTATTTTATATCTTATTCTAAACACTGAAATATTTAATGTCTGTAAGAAATATTCAGTTTCATGTAAAACCCAATTATTAAACTAAAAACAAATCTACAAAATACTGTGTTTTTAAATTTCATCTTAGTAAACCAAAATCTGATTTTTTTTTTCCTTTCTTTTTACTATCTTTTTGAAGTCTCAAAATATATTGATTAAATTAAACATATTCAAATGTGATAATTGTTTTCATTGGCTTGTTGTGTTTAAAATAGTAGTTCTAACTTTTAGCGTTTTATATATTTACTTTATATACTGAAATTAATTTTTTTTAATATTTTCTATATGAGGTAGCTTTTGTTTTTATATATCGTTTCTCTTCTTCCATTTATATAATAAATTTTTATTTTATTATTTTCATTGATAAATAATTTTTTTTTGGATTTTTTATATCACATTATTTAAACTTGAAAATATTAATGTTGGTAGATGATAGTTTTTAATATATACTTTCTAAACCATCTTAATATAATGAATGTATGACTAGGGATGTCAACGAGACAGGATAGGATACGTGTAGTGGCTCTCCGTACCTTATCCGTTGAATAAATATTCGCTCCATACCCGTACTCATATCTATGTGGGTATCTGTTATGTAGGTACCTGCATATTTTCTTAATATCCACATGTACATGTGAGTATTTACAAAAGAAAAAATTAATATTTAACAATATATGTTATCCATAAATTCAAATAAAAATACAATGCATAACATTCATCAATTTCAAACAAAATATAAATAACCCATCTAAATAGTGTTGAATGACAGTTTGCAAATAAATAGAGATTTTTTAAAACCAATCGATAAAGAATAACCCATTTAGGATCAAATGTGTTAGTATGATACCCGTACTCGCCCGTTAACATGTGGGTATAAAAAAATACTTGTACCCGTTATCCGTAAATATCCATTTATAATATCTAGAGCTGTCAAAATGGATTGGAACCCGCGAGCCAACCCGGCTCACCACGGGTTCGGGCTGGGTTGGATTGAAATTTTTTTATAAATTTCAATACGAGTTGATTTTTGACCCGGCTCATTCGGATTAAACCCGTGGTGAGCCGGGTTGGCTCACCAATCCATAAATAAAGGATCACACAAGTGTTTTTTGTTAAGTTGGGTTTTGTACTTGGATCATGTTAGGTTGTTTTTTTTTAGCCAACACATACTTAATTTGTATTTTTGTGATTTTGGTTTGTATTTAGATTGTATTAAAGTTTATTTACATTTTAATTAGAATTATAATTTAGTTTTGACTGAAAAAAAAATAATCTTTTTCTTAATTAAGTGAGCCTGTGAGCCAACTTGTTTAATCCACCAACTCGTGGTGAACTGGACCGGGTTCGAATTTTTTTTACTCGCTAATAAGTAAGTCGGGTTGAGTTGACTCACTAAATGATCAATCCGTGGTGGGTCAAACCAAATCGGATTGGGTTACCCGTTTTGACAACTATAATAATATTTATTTTTTATCCAATGCGAATTTTGTCTGTAAATACCCGCGGATACGAATTTTTAACATCTCTATGTATGACGTCTATCTAAGTTATGATATTTTACTTTTGTTTTAATAGACCTTAAGATGGTTGAATACATAACACAAATATATAATAATTAGATGAAAAACGTATAATTAAAATTAATTTTTCTAAATAGTTTTCAACTACAAACTACTCTCTTTCTTCGGTTTTTAAATAGTCTTTCAGCTTCCAACTAGTTCTAACATAGCTTTAATTGCTTTGGGAATTGTAAAAAAACTCTAGGAGCTGAAACCTTTTTCTTTGATCTTTGTTATTTTTATTTCCTTCTAAACATTCTTAAAACTTGTTACCAAAACTTTAAAATAAATTATACAAATATTTTTGTACGATGATTTATTTAAGATTAATAAAGGCAATTCGTGTGGTGCATGTAAGACAACGGTGACGTTTGTTATTTTAAGCTGATTACGACTACTGGTTTGGCTTCTCATGCTTACAAATCGTTGGGCATAGAAATTTGAACAACCTTGTGGTTTAAGTTAATGTTACCATACTTCTTTTACTGTTATGAACTTAATTATTTATCAATGAAAACAATGGATAGAATCGATGGAATTTGATCACACAGGATTCATATGTTATCTAAAATAATTTATTTTTATATTAAAACGAAAATGATATTACTTTAAATAAGGAATCATTTGTTTAAACAAAACAAGCAATGCTAGCTACTTGAATAGATATACATATTCTATTTTTGAACATGAGAAATATATAAATCACAAGAAAGTTGATGCTAAATAGGTATAACGTGTGCTCGTCTTTGGTCATGTTATAAATATTAACTTTGACATTTTAGTTATTTTGACACTCTAAAATTCATCAATATTTTACACAAAAATTTATTAAAAAGAAAAAATAAAATAAATGACTACAAAACATGAGTGACCACACTAAATCCATAATAAAATTTACGTCTTACGAAACATAAACAAATTATACCTATTATGAAAAATCTAAATAAATACATGGTAAAATATTAAACCACTTATATTGTTATCTGTGAATTAAAGTTAAATTAGCTTACTTATTAGCACAATTCACGAAAAATATAAGAAACTTTAAATCGCATATACTTACAAAAATGCAAGCATCAACGTCATCTATCGCTATAAAACTCCTAATTTTTAATCATATGCTTTAACTCCTTAATTTGTAGAATATATAGCATAAGGAATTACAACTGGATCTTGAAACCAACTATGATTTCTCATCATTCAAATTATCTAAACAACTACCCTAATGTTCTCCACTTTAATTACTTTAAACAAAGGAATATAAGGAGACTTCATAAAAACTTTAATTTGACTAGAAGTAAATTCCTTACATTGAAGAATAAGTCACATGGTATATTTTCACAATAAGTTAAAAAAAAAAGTCACCATGAAAATGGAAAAGATCGAATTCAAAATTAATCCAACCATGAAGTTAAGAAATATTGATATTCAATTGATAAAATACTATTTAAATGAAGATGAGTTAATCTTTCTAAAATAAGTTTTTTCAATTAATGAAATGATGGTGGGAGAGAATAACAACTGAATTAACTATTTATTTTAAGGTTTATATTGTTCAAATGACGTGGAATCCTTTAAATAGAGATGTTTATCTTAATTGGCATTTTATTATTGTGGTGTTTAATTTTTTTTTTATCTAATGTGAAACTTATTATTATTTTTAGAATTTTCAACAATTTCTACCTCAAGGATAGAGTGAGCCCCTTTCACATTAGTATATTTTCCTTAAAGCAGAAACATTTTCAATCACGAATACTTTAATACAATCTTTCTATACTGTTGTTATATCACAACAGAATAAACTTACCTAAAACCTCTATCAAGAGACTTTAAATAAAAGAAACTTTCACATCAAAAATTATTTACCTATATTGTATCTCGTTTGAACTAATTACTAAGACGAACATTTGGCTATGATACCACTTATAGTTTTTTGAGAAGAAAACAAGAGAAATATAACACTAATAAAATACGAGTCAAACTCATATTAACACCACTTCCAACTCAAATTATTAAAACATTAAATTTATATTTTTTTTTCTTTACATGTTCAATTTTCTAATTTTATTCCACGTAAGACTTAAATTTACACCTAAATTTTAAAAAAATAAAGAACTATGCATCTCAACCATCTTATTCCATTTCTAATACACTTTTCCAGTTAGATGAGTTCAAATAATATTATCATCCATCAGTTATAATATAAGTTTGAATTTATGTTTTTTTTTATCATAAAAAACAAATATATTAGGTAGGAACAAAAATTGTGCTAAACCATATACAGGTTATATACACACCGAAAAGAAAAACAAATAAGTGTATTGCCATATTGTTTTCATAGCACTGTTTTAATCTTAAACAGTATTCTTCACTTTCTAGTGAGAAAGTACCATCTTTATGTAATATACTCAATGCTCGATGTCAAAAGAATGTTTGCTACATTAATTGTTTGAGAGTATGGATATCAAAAAAATTTGTACCCACGGGTATCTGCGGATAAAATCCGCAATGAGTAGGAAATGAATATTGTAAATAGATATCCCCAGGTAACAAGTACAAATATTTTTAATAGTCGCATGTTAACGGGGCGGGTATAGGTATCACAGTATTTGTATCCGTGATACCCATACCCGCTATACTCTAATTTAAATTAAAAAAAAAACATGATTAAAATATTAACATATTGATTTTGAATCAGTTTTTTTTATCAATTAGTTTAAAAAAATATATTTCTTTGTAAATTGTCATTCAACACTATTTGAATGAGTTATTTGGACATTTTTTAAAATTTATGAATGTAATGTATTGTATTTTATCTAAATTTACGATTAAAGTATGTTGTTAAATTTTTTTTTTTTAAATACACGCGGGTACCGGTGGATATTAAAAAATGATACGGATACTCGACCGATATAAATATGAGTACGAGACAAATATTTATCCAGCAGGTAGGGTACGGGGTTGACATCCTATTTCAGAGTATGTTATTCATTTATATTTTTTTAAAGGAAAAAAACATTTGACCAATTTAATTAATCTTGATAAAATAATCTTAAAATACATATATTATTTCAATTAATGTGTTTTTTGTGTGTGTGTGTTTTTTCTTGAATATCAGTTATGAAACACAAACATAATTCATGGAAACATATATATGAAGACCAGTTATCCAAATACAATATAATTTATAATTTACTTATTTTTAAGCAACATTGATTTGATATGGGGAACCTGTTTAATAACAAGTTCTTTTAAAACAAATTTATTTATTACAAGTAATAATGGGCATCCTAATATGCTTTTTTAATAGCAGCTGCCAATTCATCGTAGGCTAGTTCCACAGCAGTGCCCAGTTCATCACTCCATTTGTCTCCAACTGCTTCTTTCAATGTTTTGATCAAAGCTTCTTTTACCACCTGCATTTCATTTACATTCTCTTTCTTATTATTCACATCTAACTTCTATATTCATTCTTTATTCTAACTCATACTAATCATACCACAAACTGAGCATCGTTCACTGCTTTCTGAGAGTGCACAGCACCAAGTGCAGCATCAGCCACCACTCCTCCACTTGCTCTAAGTT
>Ga0214542_1003907_pt1 | contig 29900 bp, 29 predicted proteins | sample CNSS1metaG_FD_160096 | JGI IMG/M metagenome (GOLD analysis project Ga0214542, IMG submission 160096) | Root nodule microbial communities from cowpea collected in UCLA plant growth center, Los Angeles, California, USA - CNSS1 | ecosystem: Host-associated > Plants > Roots > Nodule | place: USA...
TTGGAAAGGAACCTTCACATCTAGATAGCTTGCTATCTTAATGTCCAGTGGGGATTTCCTTGGTTTTCTTAATCAACTCACACCATATTCAATAATCTTAAAAAGGAACAAGATAATCCTTCATCATGTTCACTTCCCACTTGGTTTTCAGTAGCGGTAGCCTCAATCTTATGATGATGTTTTCTTAGATCATGACTCCAAATTTGTTCCGAGTCAGCAATATGGATGGTAGAGGCCTAGGCAACGTTTCTTTCCTGCTTTTTCTCTTGTTTCTAAAAACTCCTTAGTCGCCTAGTTATTTCTTGACAAGACAAGGCCATTGTGTTTTCTACAGATTTCAATTTTAAAATTGTTAGAGGCCAACAATAATTCATAAAGGAAAAAGGATTGAAAAATAGAGCAGTACTGATATAATTTAAGTTCTAAAGGTCGGTATTCAAACTTAAGGAGTTTGGAGGTTTTGAACACCGCTTCGTAATAGGATAATTCAGTGTCATCCAAATCTTCTTTTCTATGAGCCTACTGGTTACGAGGCAGATTCATCCAATAAAGGGGAACCCCTGTAAAATGTTATCGCCAGGGATCAAAATTTGAGAAATTTTCCTTTAAAGTTTTTGAAAAAGGATTGGTATAAAGACAGAATGTTAAGGATTGGATATGGAGGCAGGTCACATACGGTGCAACATGTTAAGGATCACTAATGAGTTCCTGGATGAGGTTCGGGTGGAACAGGGTAAGGATCAGGAATTGCAGCATATTATTAGTGAGTTGGGCATAGAGAAGAGAAAAGACTTCAGGATGGGTAGAGATGGTATCCTACGATTCAGAGAGAGGGTGTGTGTACCCAACAACTGGGTATTGAGGAAAATGCTCTTGGATGAAGGGCATAAGAGTCGTCTTAGCATACATCCAAGTATGACTAAGATGTACAAGGACTTGAAGGTGACTTTTTGGTGGACTGGCATGAAAACTGATGTGGCAGATTATATAACATCTTGTTTAGTGTGCCAGAAAGCGAAAATAGAGCATCATAGGCCGGGTGGTACTTTGGAGCCTCTTGAGATTCCTCAGTGGAAATGGGACAGCATTTCCATGGACTTTGTTACATATCTACCGAGGTCAGTGAGAGGGTATGATTCCATATGGGTAATAGTGGATAGATTGACGAAGTGCGCACACTTTCTACCCATTAATCAGAAGATGTCTCTAGATAAACTGGCAGAGCTATACGTCAGGGAAATAGTCAGATTACATGGTGTGCCTACAAGTATCATATCAGATATAGATCCGAGATTTACCTCGAGGTTCTGGTAGTCGTTGCAGAAAACTTTGGGTACTCAGTTGAGAATGAGCTCGGCATATCATCCTCAGACTGATGGCCAGTCTGAGAGAACCATACAGTCGCTGGAGGACTTATTGAGAACATGTGTTCTGGATCATCTCGGGACATGGAGTGATGTGCTATCGCTGGTGGAGTTCACTTACAATAACAACTACCATTCCAGCATTGGGATGGCACCTTACGAGGCCTTGTATGGCAGGAGGTGTCGAACACCTTTGTGTTGGCAGTAGGATGGAAAGTCTGTGGTACTTGGTTCAGAGTTCCTACAATAGACTACTGAGAAGGTAAGGGTAATTCAGGATCAGATGCGTGAACTCAGAGTCGGCAAAAATCGTACGCGGATAAGAGGAGGAGGCCACTTGAGTTTGAGGCTGGTGACCATGTATTCCTCAGAGTTACACCAACAGTAGGTATTGGGAGAGCATTGAAGTCAAGGAAGTTAACTCCTTGATTCATCGGTTCATATCAGATTACGAGGCGAATTGGACCGGTGGCGTACGAGATTGCATTGCCACCTCACTTGGCGAACCTGCACAATGTCTTCCACGTATCATAGTTGAAGAAGTACGTGGCGGATCCTACACATGTGCTGGAGGAGGATGATGTCCAGGTGCATGAGAATCTGACTTTGGGAGTTGGACCGGTGAAAATTCTTGATTCTCAGCTCAAACAACTCAGAGGGAAGGAAATTCGGACTGTGAAGGTTCTCTGGGACGAGGCAACCCAGGAGATGACTTGGGAGATGGAGTACCTCATGAAGAAGTCTTATCCTCACCTTTTTACTAGTAAGTCTTATTTTCGTGGACGAAAACTTTTAAAGGTGGGGGTAGTGTAAGACTCGTGAAATTAATTAATTAAATAATTAATTAATTAATAAATGCGAGTAGAAAGCGTCTTTATGGTATTATTTATTGTTTAATGTGACGTGATGTTATGGCTGTTTTAAGCTCGCCCAGACGAGGTGAACTAGCCTAAGTGAAGCAGAGGGCTTAGCTTAGGCGAGAGTCCCTGGCTTAAGCGAGTCTATGTGAATTTCTCATGTTTGTATGACCATGTGTGGGTGAAATGACTACTTTTCTTAAGTATAGGAAGTATATGCATGTGTTGTGGTGTGTGGGGTTGAAGGACTAAGTCCAATAGGGGTCTGGGATGTGCTTGATGGTTGGACACATGATGGGCATGGAACTGGTTGAGTTCCCGTCGGCTACTAATGGGCGAGTCCTCAGTCTGGTGATTGCATGTGTCGGGCTCACGATGGGCAAGGAACTGTTATGTTCCCATCGGCTACTATTGGGCGAGGAGTCCATAGTATGGTGATTGTGTGCGTGCCAAGGTCCAAGTATGAGACTTGGATGTTTTACTACAGACGAGGAGTCTGTAGGGCAGGACTATGAGCGGGATAGGCTCATAGGGTTGGACCACGAATGAGTTAGTTTCGTGGGAGCACAAGGAAGTCCCAAGACTTAGTGCATGTATATGACTCATGAAGGACTATGAGGTCATGGTTGGGTTATTTGAAAATTATGAGAATTTTAGTTATGTTATTTTAGGTTGGGGAACATATTTATATTCATGTTTTGTTTATATATATTGTGCATAGCTCACCCTTTCTATGTGTGTGTGGCGATGATCGGATAACTTGTTATCCAGGAGCAGAGGATTTGACAGGTGGGCCAGGAGATGCTTAGACTCGGAGCGAGGGCTAGCAGGAGATATTTTTGTATATATATATATATATATATATATATATGTATGTATGTATATATGTTTATTATTTTAGCTTTGAGAATATTATGTAACCATCTCGGGAGCCATTGACTTTTATTTCAGTTTTATGGTTATGGACTCCTGGTTTATGACACGTGCATTAAAGGTTTTGAATTTTCCCACGTTTTTGGGAAAATGATTTTATAATAAATGCGATTCTTATTTTATTTCGGAATTTATTTATTAAATATTACTTTACATGAGTTGGTAGAAAACCATTATATGAGATTAACATTTCACCACCCCCATTATGTAAGTTAAAATGCATTGAAATTAAAACATGCATACACATCCGGTGAAACAGAAGTTCATAAGTAAAAATACATACTTTAAAGAAGAAAATATCAACCTCAATCTAAGTTGAGGGACATGTTGAAGTTATTAGAAAAATCAAAATAAACTTCATCAGGGGTTACGTTCCAATGTCTTGTTGTAAATAAAAGGTCATTATCTCAACTGGAAGATGGCATGCTTTTGTCGTTCCCACATAAAAAATGGACTCAACATTGTCATCTCCACACATCATACAAGATCAGTAATGTGTAATGGCGCCAAATAGGAAGATTGGTAACATGTAACATAAGTTTACTTCGTATTCGTGTAACGTTGAACCATTGAAGTGTTGAGGATTTTCTTTTTAAGTTGGGACAGAGTCATAGTATTTGTTATCAAAATAGTAATCTTCAACATAGATGTTGTCATTGAAGTACACTAACATAGTGAATGTTGTAGATGTCATTGGGCATAGGAGTGATATGGCACTAACTGAATTAGATTGATGAAGCAATTGATGAAGGGCATTATTTATAGCCTGAATGCCTCAACGTGGATACATCAATGGCAATTTTTGTTTGTTTAGGTTAAGGATTGAGATTCAAAGTAGAATAATTCAACGCACAAGATTTAGATCCACTTTGCAGAAAAACCCATAATTTTTTCAAAGTGGACTATGGTTTAGTCATTTTCATTATGTCTAGCAGCTTTAATTATGTGGCATGTGATATGTCAAGTTAAAATTAAAGGCACCACTACCGGTGAGTAGCAGACTTTAGCCATTGTCATCACATGACACCAACTTCAATTGTTTCGTTCAAAATAAAGTTGTAGATGTATACGACCAAAGTTGATATACACATTGCACGATGAATGTCAATCATACTTTATTTTACTTCACCACATGAACCCACTATAATGCGGGAATAAAGAATTTATGTTTCGACTACAGAGAAACCAAGCCTCTTATAAATTATTAGTTCATTTCAGTTCACAACCATAGGTGGCTATTAGTTAAACAAGGATGGTGATCCATCACGAAAATAACATTCATAGTAGTTTTCTTATTGTTGTTAACTATGAAGGTCGCATAAATTGTGCTTTTTATGTGTCAACTATTATGAATTTACAGATGTTGAAGGAATAAATTGCAAGTTATCGTTGCTACAATAAGGGAAAAAGGGTAAAAAATTTATGGTTTAACAAGCCTGCGTTAGGATGTTGGGACTAGTATGAAAAAATTCAGCTTGTTACGGATGACAATGTCTGCAACATGATTGCCTTCTTCCTTCCACTCCAACATGATCTTCCAATGAAGCTTTCAGTAACCCTACACCTTCTTAAAGGTGACAATTTGGATGCAACAAACTCAGTTGCAACCAATAATGTCGATGACTAAAGCTTAGTTTTTTATGTGTTTAAGGAAGTTTCAATAAGTTGTTTACTATTTTTTATGATTAGTAGTTAATATCCATGAATGAGTTCAGTATGTGTAATGTAACAAAGTATTTGTGTTAAATTGAACTTTTCTTTAAGTTTCAACACATGAATTTTTTTTGTATCCGAAACTTATACCATTGGTTTAATTGCATGACATACTATAGAATTGAGTTGAAATATAATTTTTATCACATCATTAAGACCACAAATAAAATCCATAAAGTCATCATCTTGATTTTGTTTTTTAGCCTTTTTTACTACTAAGTACTTATTTTTTGGTCAATTTATATGCACACGAATAATTTTTTTTGCATCCAAAACCTATGACATTGGTTTAATTGCATGAAATATTATAGAATTGAGTTGAAATAATACTTTTATCACATCATTAAGATCACAAATAAAATCCATCAAGTCATCATCTTGACATTATTTTTCAGCCTTTTTTACTACTAAGTACCTGTTTTCTGGTCAATTTATCTACACACGAGTAATTTTTTTTTTGTATCTGAAACTTATGTCATTGGTTTAATGGCATGAAATATTGTAGAATTGAATTGAAATAATATTTTTATCACATCATGAAGACCACAAATAAAATCCATAAAGTTATTATATCGACTTTATTTTTCAATTTTTTTTGCTACTAAGTACCTGTTTTATGGTCAATTTATCTATACATGAATAATTTTTTTGTAACTGAAACTTATGCCATTGGTTTTATTGCATGAAATAGTACAAAATTGAGTTTAATGTATACACGAATTATTTGTTGCTTGGGTCTGACTTCTAAAAAGGTGTCTGTACGATTTTTTCACCATCATACAACCTTTAGTCACCATCATGTTGTGCAAATAACTTTATTTATTGTTATGTGTAAGATGAATTCTGTAAAGGTGTTTGCACATGAGTTATGGCCCAAGTTGTAGGTTGTCTGATTCGCATTAATCACCCATAACATGACAATGCACCAACCTCAATCTAAGGGATGACATTTGTTTCAATAATCCAACGGCTAACATTTTTCTGGTCAAGTCTTGCATCGTCTATAAATGTGTAATCTTGTTGTTTTCAATTGTTGCTCTAGAAACAAAGCTTGAAAGAGTTAAACAAAATGTTGCTATGGAGACAACAAGACCACAGGGTTGCATACATTGCTTCTAGGGTATGTGAACTTCATTTATTATTAGCACACCTAAGTTTTTATATAATGACATATGCTACTTGGTTGTTTAGGATGCGGAAGGGAACATTGTGTCGTCTTACTGTCACTTCATGCTTGAACCACATCCAACTATTGTTCATGTAATACAATATACAGGGTTTGGCAGTGTGGCTAAATTAAGACATTTGAAGATTGATCATGGTTTAGTGATTGCCTTGGTAGAAAGGTGAAGGACTGAAGCACACATTTCATTTGCCGACTGGAGAATGCACCATAACCTTACAAGATATGTCACTCCATTTGGGGTTTTATGTTGACGGACCCCCTATCATTGGTCCAACTATGTTGGATTGGGACGAGATGTGTGATACCTTATTAGGTATAACACCGGTTAAGGGAGAATCCATTGACAGTTCTATGATCAAACTAAAATGGTTAAGGGAAAATTTGTTGCCTATAGATGAAAATTCCAATATTGAGGTCATTCATGCATATGTTAGAGCTTATATATTAGAACTAATAGGATGGGTTTTAATGTCCGATAAGACTGGAATAAAGTACATTTAATGTACTTGAATTATTTGACTAATCTTCGAATAACTGGGAGATATAGTTAGGGTTCAGTGTGTGTGGTTGTCTTGTAAAGGGAGATGTGCAAAGCAACGGATCGATGTACGAAGACTATGGGTGGATATACTTCGTTGTTACAATCATGGGCATGGTTTCATATGCCCTTTATAGCACTCATTTCAAGAGTTGTACCAACTTTCCCTCTAGTTTGCCAATAGAGCGACGGTCAAGTACTAGACTACAAAAATATCCCCCATAATGATTTAGTTGGAACCGCACAAGGATGAACCACATGCAATAGAATTAGGTAACATTTTACATTTGTATAGCAATAAACAAAAGCTAAATAATTGACTAACATTTTCAATTATTGTTGTAGTTTATTTGGGTTCCTTATGAGGGTTTGGACTTTGTAATTGACGTTGAAGCATATCGAGACAAAGCAATACATACGTAATGCACAACTTTAATTTGTTTTGCCATTGTTGAATGGCACTAGTTGGACAGGGTGAAGTTACAATTTCGGCTATCACAAGAGATCCCTAAAGAACCCAACAACCTTGATCATCTACATAAATTAGACATGAGAGGGAGACAAGATGAGAATTGTGTTACTCGACATGTGCAATGGATAGAGGTATGGAAGAAGCGACGTGAGCTAATGTTATATGGATTACCGATACTTAGGCCACTTCAGCACACAACAAAGTACATGTCTTGGTATATTTCAAACTCACATTTATATTTGTCAATTCCACAAATGTTAAATGATCCTAGGATGCATCGTGCATTGACATAAAAAATGTCTCTCTTGTAAGACCCGAGAAATTTAAATAATTATTTAATAAATGCAGGTAGTAGAAGCCTTTATGGCACTTAATGCTAATTGATGTGACGTGGAAAAGTACTAGCTCAAATGGTTGAGAGTACTTGATTGTGTTTAGAGGACTTGGGTGGGTTCGAGTTCTATGTATGCCAATTGTATGATAATTTATTTTATGCATTGTTTTAAGATTATGATTGAATGGGAGTAGTGATAATGTAATCCTAAAATTATAAGAATTATCATGAAACATGAATTAGTTGAATGGTTGTGCATTGACTTTGTAATTGAGTGGTTGTTGGTTCAAACCTTGCTAAGAACGAAACTAACTTTTTTATTTTTGCTAATATAATTGAGGCCTGAATGTGAAAGGGTAGAGAAACCATAGTGGCAATGGGTAGCTAAGGAGGTTGGGAAAAACAGCCCATAATGATCTTTGAAGGGCAATTATGTTCATTAAAATGCTATTTTCGTTTTTGGCCATTAACCATAATTAAGGTGGAACGTGAGTTTGGAGTGAATCAAGGGAGCTATTTTGGGTCAAGAAGAACTATCACTCTTCAATTTTTTAAGCAAAGGAAACCAGGTTAGGGGAGTTGATTTTCGTTAATGTTTATTTTTGTGAAAATTGCATGATGTATATTTTGGACTTTCGTGCTTTATGTGATGAGATTATGGTTTTAAGCAAAGCAAAGGAATCCTATTATGTTTGAACTTTCGTGCTCTATGTGATGGGATTAGAGTTTTGTTGTTTCTAATGTTGTTTAAGAAACCTCTTATGTTTTGGTATGAATATGATGGGGGTTTATGTGCTGTATGATTTTCTATGGCTCAATCTCAAGTTTTGGGGGTCTAATTGGTTTTAAAATATGTCCTTGTGAAGGGCTCATCGTAATAGATTGCTGGATAATGTATGAATTATGGTATGGTAATGGTTTTCTGGTGTCTGTGTGCGTGAACAAGGAGGATGTCTGCTATTCTCGCTCAAGCGAGCAAGGCTCACCTACGCGAAAATAGAAAAGACTCGAACCTGGTTATGCTCGAGCATCTCACTTAGGTTCGTATGTTCCGTGCTCACACTTGAGAGATGTTGTGTGTGGGGAGGTACGTAGCTGGTGGATCACGTGTGTTGGACTACGGACGGGTAGGTCTATAGAGTAGGACTACGAGTGTGGAGGTTCGTAGAGTAGGACTATGAGCGGGGAGGTTCGTAGAGGCAGGACCACGAGCGGGCAGGTTCGTGTGAGCATCATAAATCCTCAGTCAAAGATTAACCATTGTGTAATTTGAAGGCTAAAAGGCCTTGGGGTATTAAGGACTTAGCCAAGGACTAACTCGAGTGATTTAGATGGGTGTATTGTTTTCATCCTGTTATATTATATGTTATTTTTCTTTATTTATAAGCTCACCCTTTCTGTTTGTGATTAGCGATGATCGTGTAATTCTTTAAACGGGAGCATATGAGAATATAGATGATGCTGTTGACGCTTGAGACGGAGAGAGGGGCTAGCTTGGGATTTGAGCTAGGAATTTAATTATGTTTACTGTTATTTTTATTGGATTTTGGAAAGTGTAATAACTTTATTACTTTTATTAAATGGCTTGTAACACGTTGAAAAATATTTTAAATCTTTTGCGTTTGGTAATAATAAAATTGACGATGTTAACTTCTATTTTCTTATTTATTTATTTTAATTAAGTAATTTGCAGTAGGGATGTTACACCTCCAACTGAACCATATGTGACTAGGCATGACTTAAACACTCCAACTCCACAACGAGGTATGGAGGGAACAAGGAATTATGTTTCTTCATACTCAGAACTAGGCATGCCAACTATGTTTGCAACTTATGCTAAAACACCACCTTTTGCACAAGTGTGGTTGCATACAAATCGCCAAATTCCAAATTTCTTAGATGGTATGGACCACCCTCAACAAGACTCGGTTTACTACGTCCACAATCCATGTGCAAAAGCATCATCATTTGCTGCACATGATGGTCATCAAGATGCGAAGGATCAAGAACCACAACCTTCACAACAAGAACAACCTATTCCTGAAGAGCGAAGGAGGAACCCCACCAAACATAAGCGTCGACCACGGTGTGGAACTAGACACTGCTACAGTGATTAAAAGGACAATAATGTAGTTTAATATTTTATTACATGTGAAATAGGTTGCTCAACAAGTTAAATGATCTTAAAGACCATGTTAAAACATATAAATAAACTAAATAGAAACAAAGTTGTCGCATTTCTCAACATTCATGAAGTCCACATAAAACGATATTGTCGTCATAGGGACCATCATTGAGTGCCACTGAATGGCATGCTATAGATCTTCGTCATTCCTTACAAAAAGAAACCCATCAATGCCTTCCTCAACAAATTCAGAAGGGACATGGTACCATAAATGGTTTAGTGGGGGCTCAAATTGTCCCATCAAATGACTTCTTATTATGACGCGCGTATGGTTAAGAGTAACCCTATTTGGAATTCTACATAAACATAACCTTCCATCTTCGAAATCAATAGCAGCATTAAAGGAATTATATGCATTCAAATCCTCACAAAAAACCATTTTTACTTATTGTACTAGAACACTCCACAACTTTCAAACTAAGGAATCACATGTAAGATTCGCTAAATTTAATTAATTAAATAAATAATTAATTAATAAATGCGGGTAGTGGGAGCTTTTATGGCATTTAATTCTGACATGTGTGACGTGAAAAAGTACTAGTTTAAATGGTTGAGAGTACTTGATTGTGTGAGAGGACTTGGGTTCAAGTCTTATGTATGCCATTTATGTGCTATTTAATTTATAATTTTTTTAATAATGTGCTGGATCATGATGAGTGATAACATAATCATAGAATTATATGAATTATTATGAAACATGAATTGGTTGAATGATTGTGCATTAATTTGGACATTGGCATGGTTATGGGTTCAAACCTTGGTATATCAAAATTAAGCTTTCTTTTTGCTAAACTTATTTTTGGCAATGATGATAAGGGCTGGGAACCCTAGCAGGGGCAGCCAAGGGGTTGGAAAACCACCATTGAATGACAATTAAACTTAATTTTAATGGTATTTTCCTTTTGCACCATTTACCTCTCATTAAGAAAACATTTAAAGGCCAATAAAGGGAAAGAGAGAGTGTTTTGTGATTGCCATTGTTGCATAGTAAGAGGATAACGAATTCAGTTAGGCATTGTGAGAATTGAGAGTAAGTGGGAGCTGAATTGAAGGGAGGTGCTAGACGACGTAGGGATCAAAGGAGAAGGCAAGGACTCTCAAGTTTTAGCAAGGAAACTAGGTTAGAGGAGCTAGACTCCATGAATTTTCTTCGTGTTATTATTATTGCATGATGTATGATGTGAAATTACATGCTTCTTCTGGGTTTCTGGAAATTTCCTAGAAACCGCCTAGCGGACGATGAACTACTGTCAGGCGACTCATCCTGTTATGCTTATTTCTGGGTTCCAGAGATGGAACTGCCTGACGGCACGAGCTTATCCATCGACGCTTGTTGTTCACCTAGTTTTCTGGGTTTTGGTTGAATGGTTAGGCGGTGACGAATACCCACTAGGTGACTCGAGTCGAATTGATTCGATGTGGATGTTTTTGTGCCTTCTGGGATGATTTTGATCGTGGAGAAAGCAAGTTTTAATTGTTTGCAAATGATTAGATGTCATACTTCATTGAATTTCGTGTAATTGATGGCTAAATTGGATGGAATAGTATGAATATGCTATTAGAGTTTGAAAAGTTTGGCAGTTTGATGTTGCGAGACTAATTGATGGTGGAATTGTAATGGGAATTGGTAAGGAATGTGTGTGGGTTGTACACTAGTCTGATTGTAGGTGAATCTGCGTGAGAACTGATAGAAATGGGCAGAGAAAAGACCAACTCAGGTGATTTGGAAGCCTTTGCAGGGTGGAGCCATTTTGGGTTGCCTAGAAATATATGCATCACCTAGCGGCGTAGGGCCTGCCACCAGGCGCCATCGTAGAGACAGTTATCTTTGTGTGGCTGCGGGAATTTCTAATGGTAATGGGTTTCTGGGAAATTGGGTTCTTGCTAACTGTGGAGTTGGGAGTAGTTTTTGGATAAAAGCCTTTGGTGATGATTGTGTAAGTTAGAAGTATGAATTTTGCGATCTTAAGGGGAAGAGAAGGTCATTATACTGTAGTAGGTGTAATAGGAATTAGCATGAAGTAAAGCGAAGTGGGATTGTAATTATGGGTGATTAGTTAGATAATATAGGGAAATAATTCTAATCTGCTACTGATATGAGAAGTAAGAGTTCACGTAAATATATATAAGAGATTGGATGGATCAACTTGAACTTGTTAAGCCATGGGAGAGGCCAATATCTTGAGATAAATCTGACACATGATGACTGAAATGATATCAGTAGTGTTTCTAATTAATGGCGAGGTTGTGTTCATATCAGTTGTAGAAGGCATATAATTAACTTAAGATTAAGTGATTCTAAGGATTGCTAGTAACATGATGTAATTGAGAATTCTTGACTTGGTAATTATGATGTTGGTAGGGTATTATAGGCACTCTTAATGTACAAGGAGATGACAAATTAGTTGGTTGAGTGACTAAGTGAAGGAGGGTGTGAGCAATGGTGCTTGAACCTAAACTAGAATTCGTATTACGCAAATATTGATATGGCGCCTGACGGTAATAGGTGAACCGCCAGGCAATAGCGGTGATTCCAGAGGGTAACATGAACGTGTGGCGCTTGGCGGTGGAAGTCGTCCCGCCAGGCGATCTAAAGGCATGTTTCGACTGGCAGCTCAAGAGCAGGGCCAGGCGATAATGTTGAGATCAGGTCTTGGGAATTGCTTGTTTTGGATGTGCATGGTATACAAGGCTTTGATGATATCTTGAAGGTCAGCTTGTTGGTGTTCCTTGAGTTATGGCTCGGAACGTATCCCTTGAGTTATGGCTCGGGATAGGGATTAAGCATGTGGCATTCCTTGAGTTGTGGCTCGGAATGGCATCTCTTGAGTTGTGGCTTGGGATGGCGGATGAACATGAGGAACTTTTGAGTTGTGGCTCAGGTTGACGAGTGTTTCCAGTGTGAGTGTGCGTGTTGTGACGCGTACGAATGGGTCCCGTTAGATTGTCCTCCTCAATAATGGGCTGACAAGTTTGGTAGTCTTGGGACATTATGAATGTTATTCGTATTGGGAACTCTAACTGGCATTGTGGAGTGTGGTTCGTAGCATGGTTTCCTGCACGTGATCTACCAGTTGTTGATGGTAAGTATGGCAACAAGACATCTTGAGATACTCATCAAAAGACGTATAACACGGGTAACATGGTGGTGGCCATGTGATATTGAATTAGAGGATGAAATTCCTTTGGTGTGTTTGGAAATGATGTTTTGGGAAATGATGTTTTGATAAATGACGCGTATTTATTATTTTCTTTATGTTATCATTTAAAATCTGTAATATCCAGATGGGATGTTACACCACAACCTTAAATAAAACTGACTATTCCAAGAAAGATATTTAATTTCACCATTGTAAAAGTTGGGGATATTTCAAATACATAGCCTCACTTGCACCTTCTAAGTATTACAAGACTTGTCAACTTTATCTGGATGTGCCAAGCCTAATTTATTATTTGACTCCTATAAAAGCTTATGGTTACTTCAATTGGGATAACGTGCCAAGGAAGATATTTAATTTCACTACTATGAAAGCTGGCGCATATTTTAACAAATAATTTTCTATTATGAATAATTATTTAAATTTAATAAATTATAATTAAGAGGATAAAATTGTAAAAACAAAAAAAAGGACATAAAAATGTGTATCTCTTTATATATTTAGTTAGTGTATTATTATTATTATTATTATTATTACTATTATTATTATTATTATTATCACTACTATGGGATATTATTATAATGGTATTATTATTATTATTATTATTATTATTATTATTATTATTATTATTATTATTATCACTACGGGATATTATTATAATGATATTATTATTATAGTTAGACACACATCTTAATTTTATTTACTACGAGATTATATCTCAATCATCTGTCCTTCTTAATTGTTTTGTTGTTGATGTATATCTTTATATATAATTATAGATTATTAGTATATCAACATTACCCTTGGTATTTGCATTGACAATAATATTTATAGCATAAAAATTATTACTATTATCATTTGTTTGTTATTATTAGTATCATTATTATTACTATTCATAGTATAAGTGCTTTTTTTAATTATAAAACATGTTATTATACTAAATATTTTTGTTAAATAGATTTTTAATCTTTTAAAACTTTTATAATTTATAATTTATATTAATATTATTAATATTATTATTTTTCATGCTTAAATAAAAATAATAACAATTATATTATTATTCTAAACAGATTTGAAATAAATAAAAAAAACGTGCGTACACCCACGGGTCATATACTATTATAACTATTTTTTGTAAAATTAATTAACTGCACCATATTGTGATATTAATTTTATTTATTATATTTAAAACTGAATTTACAACTTCATTTCATTGGTAATAACATTCACAACAATATAATCTAATTTTCATGATATTTATTATTTTAGTTTTATATTATTGTTATTTTTATCAATTATAACTCTAATTATTGTTATTATTATTATTATTAACTATAATCGTTGTTATGAACTATAATTATTATAATCAGTATTACTACCAACTACAAGTATTATTATTATCATTATTAACTACAATTATTTATATTATTATTATTATTATTATTATTATTATTATTATTATTATTATTATTATTATTATTATTACTACTACTATTATTAATTAGAGCTATAATTATTATAATAGTTATTATTATTATGGTTACATATACATTTCACTTTTATTTACTATCTATGAATCATGTTTTAATTACTTGACCCTTTTATTTGTTTTGTTGTTTATTTATCTTTATATTTGAATAATTATTTCAATTCAAAAAAATAGTAACTAAAATTAGTAAAATAATAAAACTGAAAAATAATTTTTTTTTATTTTAAATAATTATTTAAGTTTAAAATATAACAATTAAGAGGATAAAATTGAAAAAACAAAAAAGATACCAAAGATGTTTTTCTCTTTATATATGTAGTTGTATTATTATTATTATTATTATTATTATTATTATTATTATTATTGTTATTATTATTATTATTATTATTATTATTATTATTATTATTATTATTATTATCACTACGCGATATTATTTTAGTGTTATTATTATTATTATTGTCTATTGTTATTATTGTTATTATTATTATACTTAAACACACATTTTACATTTATTTACTACGATATCATATCTCAATTACCTGTCCTTCTTATTTGTTTTGTTGTTGATGTATATCTTTATATATAATTATAGATTATTAGTATGTCAACATCATTCTTGGTATTTACATTGACATTAATATTTATAGCATAAAAATTATTATTATTATCATTTGTTTGTTATTATTAGTATCATTATTATTATTTTTATTATTATTACTATTCATTGTATATAACCTAATTTTCATGATATTTATTATTTTAGTTTTATATTATTGTTATTTTTATCAATTATAACTCTAATTATTGTTATTATTATTATTATTAACTATAATCGTTGTTATCAACTATAATTATTATAATCAGTATTACTACCAACTACAAGTATTATTATTATCATTATTAACTACAATTATTTATATTATTATTATTATTATTATTATTATTATTATTATTATTATTATTACTACTACTATTATTAATTAGAGCTATAATTATTATAATAGTTATTATTATTATGGTTACATATACATTTCACTTTTATTTACTATCTATGAATCATGTTTTAATTACTTGACCCTTTTATTTGTTTTGTTGTTTATTTATCTTTATATTTGAATAATTATTTCAATTCAAAAAAATAGTAACTAAAATTAGTAAAATAATAAAACTGAAAAATAATTTTTTTTTATTTTAAATAATTATTTAAGTTTAAAATATAACAATTAAGAGGATAAAATTGAAAAAACAAAAAAGATACCAAAGATGTTTTTCTCTTTATATATGTAGTTGTATTATTATTATTATTATTATTATTATTATTATTATTATTATTGTTATTATTATTATTATTATTATTATTATTATTATTATTATTATTATTATTATCACTACGCGATATTATTTTAGTGTTATTATTATTATTATTGTCTATTGTTATTATTGTTATTATTATTATACTTAAACACACATTTTACATTTATTTACTACGATATCATATCTCAATTACCTGTCCTTCTTATTTGTTTTGTTGTTGATGTATATCTTTATATATAATTATAGATTATTAGTATGTCAACATCATTCTTGGTATTTACATTGACATTAATATTTATAGCATAAAAATTATTATTATTATCATTTGTTTGTTATTATTAGTATCATTATTATTATTTTTATTATTATTACTATTCATTGTATATAACCTAATTTTCATGATATTTATTATTTTAGTTTTATATTATTGTTATTTTTATCAATTATAACTCTAATTATTGTTATTATTATTATTATTAACTATAATCGTTGTTATCAACTATAATTATTATAATCAGTATTACTACCAACTACAAGTATTATTATTATCATTATTAACTACAATTATTTCTATTATTATATTACTAATATTATTATTATTATTATTACTACTATTATTATTAGTTAGAGCTATAATTATTATTATAACGTCCCAAAAACTGAATAACCTCAATTAATAAAACATCACATACATGGATAATCAGAGAGTACGGGATTACAAGAAAAGGGCCTCACATGGCCCAATCGGAAATATACTGAAAACAACACAATTAAGAGTATTAGGTCTTGTTCGTACAAGAAAACATGAATGATAGAATATGCCGGTAATGGGCCCAACACCTATCCAATGCGTCAAACTGCAACATCCCTATTACCGTCACCACTGCCAAGAGTTCTCACATCTGCTCACATCAACAAGGTTGATGATCATCGCAAAAATAGAGTCCACACATAACACAAAAGCAAGCAAAAGGGTAAGCTAGCGAAGAGGTCATCATATCATGCATACAACATACCATTAACATTCAAACATACATAGCAGACTCCCGCATGTGAAGTACTCATCCATATCAAAACCTAAGACTTGACTATCCAGATATGTACCTGAGGCACCACCACGTGGCAGTGGAATTACATCCTAGCATTGAGGCGTCACTGTGGGGCCTTCACGGAATTATACCCTTACAGGAGGCACCACCACGTGGCCTTCGTGGAATTACGCCCTATCCTTGAGGCACCACCACGACCTTCCATGGAATTACGTCCGTTTGTCGAGGCACCACCAGGGACTCCCCTTAAAGGGATCCATGGAATTACGTCCAACCGTTGAGGCGCCACCAATATCTCTCATTACAAGAGACATGGAATTATGCCCTACCCATACTTTAAACATGTTCCACCTACCAACCAAGAATTTCTCATAAAAATAATATCATGTAAAATTAACAGTTCATACAACCTGTGCTTTTTGATTCATACCAAATCAACTAACATGCCATTTCCATTTCGAATGGAACATATTAATCATGCCATCATCACATAACCCATCTCGTAAAGCATACGGGATCAGATAATAAACCACACATCAACGAAACACTCAACAACAACATCAAAACCTGCCCGCTGTCTCACCCAAGCTAGCAGGGCTCGCTTAGGCGAGGGGGACCTTCTCGCTCAGGCGGATCCCATCTCGCCTAGGCGAGAGCGCGACAAGGAACAAGGGGCTATGCGGGGTCTCGCTCAGGCGAGCCCTTTCTCGCCTAGGCGAGAACACCCCTCGCTCAAAAAGATCGCAAGTCGTCTAGGCGACAATTCGAGTGACAAAAGCCTAGGCGAGCCTCTGATAATCTCGCCTAGGCGAGACTAGCTCGCTTGGGCGAGAAAACCAGCACCCGCCACTGTTTTCGCATACAGTAGCCAAAACCTCAAACCAAATCATGCTTAAACCCGAACCAAAACGGACACAACACCAAACAATCCATACAGACACGAAAAGGCATCCAAAACAGCAGAAAAACACAGATAACAGAAGGTCCTAGCTTCCCTTACCTGGAAAGAGCTAGCGGAACCCTCGACTCTTAGACTACGAGAACCACGGTTTAGAGTGTAGATCCTGGGAGGGGGAAGAGGGGAACTCCCTTGGAAATCAAATGGATCTCAAAACCCTAGCAGAGGTTCTTGTTAAGAGAGAGAGAGAGAGGATTTGACGGCTGTGAAAAACAGAAGAGTAAGGGAATGGAGATGTGAGAACAGACTTAGGGTCTCCTTTTACTTATTGGGCCAGCCCTTAGGCCCAACCGTTTGGGGCAGCCCCTTTAAATTAAAGGTAAGAAATAAAGTGGGCCTTACATTCTCCCCATCAAGAAAATTTTCCTCCTCGAAAATAAAGACTCACCAAGCAAACAGATGCGGATGCGACTTCCTTATATCGTCCTCTAGCTCCCAACTGGAGTCACCTGTCCTCCGATCCCAGATGACTTTGACGAGACTGACAGCTTTCCCTCGACGCTCCTCAACCTTGCTATCCCCTAGAGCAAAGGGTGGTACTTCCAATGTGAGGTCCTCCCTGATCTGTATATCCTCAGCTTCCAACACATGAGTCAGATTAAACACATATTTCCTCAATTACGACACGTGGAACACCGGGTGAAGATTTGCCAACTGAGGAGGCAAGGCTATCTCATAAGCTACTGGTCCAATCCTCCTCGAGATCTAATAAGGGCCAAGGAATTTGGGAGAAAGTTTTCTTAAGCGGAGAGTCATCTCCACACCAGTGGTTCGGGTCACCCTCAAGAACACGTGATCTCCAGCATCGAATTCCAAGGGTCTCCTCTTTCGGTCTGCATAGGCCTTTTGTCTGCTCTGTGAAGCCTGCATTCTATTCCTTACTAAGCTCAACTTCTCGGTGGTCTATTCCAACAACTCTGATCCAACCAACACTGCCTCTCCATCATGATACCAACACAAAGGGGTCCTACACTTCTGACCATAAAGAGCCTCGTAAGGTGACATCCCGATGCTCGCATGGAAACTATTATTGTAGGTGAACTCAATCAATGGTAACACTTCATCCCAAGCACCCAAATGATCTAGTATGCAGGTTCGCAATAAGTCCTCAAGTGACTGGATCGTTCTCTCAGACTGACCATCTGTCTGAGGGTGATAGGCTGAACTCATCGTGAGTTTGCTTCCCAAAGCACCCTACAAGGTTTGCCAAAACCGCGACGTTAACCGTGGATCTCTATCTGATACAATGCTCGAAGGCACCCCATGCAATCTCACAATCTCCTTGATGTACAACTGAGCCAACTTTACCATAGACATCCTCAAGTTCATTGCTAGAAAATTTGCACTCTTGGTCAGTCGGTCCACTATGACCCAGATGGTGTCATGCCATCTAAAAGTTCGTGGCAAATGGGTTACAAAGTCCATCGAGATGCTATCCTATTTCCACACTGGTATCTCCAGGGGTTGTATCATCCCACCGGGTCTCTGATGCTCCACCTTTGCCTTCTGACAGGTCAGACAGGCAGACACGTACTGTGTCACATCCTTCTTCATACCCTGCCACCAGAAGTTTTCCTTGAGGTCTTGGTACATCTTAGTCATGCCCGGATGCAAGCTAAGGCAACTTTTGTGCCCTTCTTCAAGGATTAGCCTTTTCACCTCCACATCATCAGGCACACACACTCTGCCCTGGAATCTCAATATGTCGTCGTTACCCAAAGCAAAGTCTTTTGCCCCTTCTGACCCCAATTGCTCCCTAACCTTGTTCAGGCCATTATCCAACAGTTGTCTCTCTCTAACCGAGTTCAGGAAGTCACTAGATATGGTCAGATTACTACATCTAATGAATCCTGACTCCAACTCCACCTGCAATTTCATGTCTCTGAATTTCTCCAACAATTCCACTTCTCTGATCATGAGGTGAGCGGTGTGCACCGTCTTCCTACTTATAGCATCAGCTACAACATTTGCCTTCCCTGGATGGTACAAAAGCTCAAAATCATAATCCTTCAAGAACTCCATTCATCTTATTTGCCTCATGTTTAACTCCTTCTGATCAAACAGGTACTTCAGACTCTTGTGATCACTGAATACCCGGAACTGAGCACCGTAGAGGTAGTGCCTCTAGATCTTCAAGGCAAACACGATGGCTGCCAACTCGAGGTCATGAGTGGGATAGTTTCTCTCATGCACCTTGAGTTGCCTCAAAGCGTAGGCCACTGCCTTCTTCTCCTGCATCAACACATAGCCCAACCCCAGGTGGGAGGCATCACAGTAAACCTCAAAGGGTTTTCCAACGTCAGGGATTACTAATATTGGAGCACTTGTCAACCTCCGCTTAAGCTCTTGGAAGTTTTCCTCACACTAATCCGTCCAGGTGAAAGGTTGGTCCTTCCGGGTGAGTTGTGTCAAAGGTGCCACTATCTTGGAGAATCCCTCTATGAACCTCCTATAGTAGCCAGCCAATCCCATGAAACTCCTGATCTCAGTTGCTGACTTGGGACTTTCCCACTTAACCACTGCATCAACCTTCGTTGGATCCATTGCAATGCCCCGTGCTGATATTATGTGACCCAAGAATTGGACTTTATCCATCCAGAACTCACACTTGGACAATTTTGCATACAGTTGTCTCTCCCTCAGGATACCAAGCACTATCCTTAGGTGCTCGGCATGCTCCTATTGAGTCCTGGAATAGATAAGGATATCGTCTATGAAGACCACGACAAACTTATCTAGAAACGGTCTGAATATCTGGTTCATGTAGTCCATGAACACCGCTAGAGCATTGGTCACCCCAAAAGGCATAACCACATACTTATAGTGTCCGTACCGGGACTTGAAGGTCGTCTTCTGTACGTCATCCTCCTTCACCAATATTTGGTGATAACCCGACCATAAGTCAATCTTCAAGAATACCGATGACCCATGCAACTGATCCATCAGGTCGTCTATTCTTAAAAGGGGGTACTTGTTCTTGATCGTCATCTTGTTTAGCTGCCTGTAGTCCACACACAGGCATGAACTCCCATCCTTTTTCTTTACCAACAACATTGGTGCTCCCCAAGGTGACGTACTAGGTCGTATGAACTGTTTTCACAAAAGCTCCTCAATATGTTTCTTAAGTTCGACCAACTCTGTTGGAGCCATGCGGTATGGAGCCATCGACACCAGACCTATCCCCGGCACTAAATCGATAGAGAACTCCACCTCTCTGTGGGGAGGTAACCATGGTACTTCCTCTGGAAATACGTCCCCGAAGTCCTGCACCACCGGAATAACGAACGTCTCCTCCTCTTTCCCTACTTCTAGATGCGTGAAGATTATGTAACACTGTGCACCCCCTTGTAGTTCTTTCTCAACTCCCTGAGATGTCAACAATTCAGGCTCCTCCGTGTTGGGGAAAAACAACTTCTTCTCTCGACAATCTATAACAATGCGATTGACAGAGAGCCAATCCATTCCCAAGATCACCTCTAACTCCTCTAGAGGTAAGCAGATCAGATTTACTTTATACTTGTGTCCCTCCACCTCCACTGGACACCTAGTACACACAGACGATGTCCTGACTAAACCTGATGCCGGAGTAGACACCACAAGTTCACACTGCAGCTCACACACCGGCAGACTCAACTTTTTCACACATGCATCTGACACAAATGAGTGTGTCGCTCCAGAGTCATATAACACACAACAATCTTTTCCAACTATCAAACAATCACCCATAACGAGGTTACCTGAACCTGCTGCCTCTGCTTCGGTCATGGCGTATACTCTATCAATCGCCTGAGGGTTGTTGCCTCTGTGCCTCTGCTGCTTCTGCGCAGGAGTCTGTACTGGAGGTCGCGTCACTACTCTAGCAAGGGTGGGGCAGTCCCTCCCAAAGTGGCCTTCCTTACCACAGTTGTTGCATTTCTTGAAGCCTGCAAGCTGGGGGCAGACACTCTTCTTGTGCGGTCCTCCACACTGGTAGCACTGAATCCTGTTCTGCTGGGAAGAAGACTCCCTAGACCCCTGAGACTAGAAATGGGGCCTAGTATAGGGCTTCCTTCTCTCCTCATGCCTATGCTTTGACCCAGATGGTCCTTCCACTCTCTACTGGAACGGGCGCTGAGTTTCCACCTCTACCTTCATCTTCTCCATGACCCTTGCCTTTTCCACCAAAGCGGCAAAGTCTTTGATGGATAGTGGGGCCACCATCAGACGGAGGTCTCCACGGAGGCCGTTCTCGAACTTCCTGCATCGCCACTCTTCATCCAGTGGCATGGTCTAGAAACGACTGAGATGCTTGAACTTTTCGGCATACTCAGTCACGGATCTGTTCCCTTGAGTTAGCTGTAGAAACTCCACCTCTTTAGCATACTTAACGTTGTCAGGGAAGTACTCAGAGAGAAATTTTCTCCTAAAAACCTCCCAAGTAACTGCTTCCTGTCTCTCCTCCATCATGGACTTCATATAGACCCACTAGTGCTCAGCCTCACCCGTGAGCATGTACACTACGAACGCCAGTCTACTCTCCTTTGAGCACATCTTGGCATCAAATATCCTCTCTAAGTCCTTCAGCCACTGGTCTGCTGCGTCCGGACTGGTCTTGCCTCCAAACTTCACCGGGTGGTGTTTCAGAAAGTCCTCTAGTCTCCACTCCCTAACGGTAGGTCGTTGATCTGGGCCAAAAGCAGGGGCAGCTACCCTGTTCTCCTTCAGCTGGCGGAGGGCCTCCATATTCTGTCTGTGAGCGTCTTCAGCAGCCGCCCTTGCAGCCTCCATCTGCTGCATCTCCAGTTGTTGTTGTTCCAGCGTTGCCGCTTGTCGCTGCATTGATGCTTCATGTTGTTGCATCATTGTCGTGCTCTGCTACGTCATAGTAGCTACCATTGCTTCGATCGCCCTAGCGATATCTGGCACATCGTCCTGGGAAGATTGCGGAGTCCTACGAGATGGTGCCATAGTTTGCTGGCACACAGGAAATCACTTGGTTAGGCTTGATAAGACAAGATTTAACTAAGAATACTCAGAAAGACACAGAGAAAGCTAAGCGGACACCGAAGTCCACAGACCTAAGGAACGACCGCTTTGATACCATAAATGTAACGTCCCAAAAACTGAATAACCTCAATTAGTAAAACATCACATACATGAATAATCAGAGAGTACGAGATTACAAGAAAAGGGCCCCACATGGCCCAATCGGAAATATACTGAAAACAACACAATTAAGAGTACTAGGTCTTGTTCGTACAAGAAAACATGAATCATAGAATCCACCGGTAATGGGCCCCACAGTAATGCGTCAAGCTGTAACATCCCTATTACCGTCACCACAGGAGTTCTCACATCTGCTCACATCAACAAGGTTGATGATCATCGCAAAGGTAGAGTCCACACATAACACACAAGCAAGCAAAAGGGTAAGCTAGCGAAGAGGTCATCATATCATGCATACAACATACCATTAACATTCAAACATACATAGCAGACTCCCGCATGTGAAGTACTCATCCATATCAAAACCTAAGACTTGACTATCCAGATATGTACCTGAGGCACCACCACGTGGCAGTGGAATTACGTCCTAGCATTGAGGCGTCACCGTGAGGCCTTCACGGAATTATACCCTTACAGGAGGCACCACCACGTGGCCTTCGTGGAATTACGCCCTAGCCCTAAGGCACCACCACGACCTCCCGTGGAATTACGTCCGTTTATCGAGGCACCACTAGGGACTCCCCTTAAGGGGATCCATGGAATTACGTCCAACCGTTGAGGCGCCACCAATATCTCTCATTACAAGAGACATGGAATTATGCCCTACCCATACTTTAAACATGTTCCACCCACCAACCAAGAATTTCTCATAACAATAATATCATGTAAAATTAACAGTTCATACAACCCGTGCTTTTTGATTCATACCAAATCAACTAACATGCCATTTCCATTTCGAATGGAACATATTAATCATGCCATCATCACACAACCCATCTCGTAAAGCATACGGGATCATATAATAAACCACACATCAACGAAACACTCAACAACAACATCAAAACCTGCCCGTTGTCTCGCCCAAGCTAGCAGGGCTCGCTCAAGCGAAGGGGGCCTTCTACCTCAGGCGGATCCCATCTAGCCTAGGCGAGAGCGCGACAAGGAACAAGGGGCTCTGCGGGGTCTCGCTCAAACGAGCCCCTTCTCGCCTAGGCGAGAACACCCCTCGCTCAAAAAGATCGTAAGTCGCTTAGGCGACAATTCGAGTGACAAAAGCCTAGGCGAGCCTCTAATAATCTCGCCTAGGCGAGACTAGCTCGCTTGGGCGAGAAAACCAGCACCCGCCACTATTTTCGCATACAGTAGCCAAAACCTCAAACCAAAACATGCTTAAACCCGAACCAGAACGGATACAACACCAAACAATCCATACAGACACGAAAAGGCGTCCAAAACAGCAGAAAAACATAAATAACGGAAGGTCCTAGCTTCCCTTACCTAGAAAGAGCTAGCGGAACCCTCGACTCTTAGACTACGAGCACCACGGTTTAGAGCGTAGATCTTGGGAGGTGGAAGAGGGGAACTCTCTTGGAAATCAAATGGGTCTCAAAACCCTAGCAGAGGTTCTTGTTGAGAGAAAGAGAGGATTTGACGACCGTGAAAAACAGAAGAGTAAGGGAATGGAGATGTGAGAACAGACTTAGGGTCTCCTTTTCCTTACTGGGCCAGCCCTTAGGCCCAACCGTTTGGGGCAGCCCCATTAAATTAAAGGTAAGAAATAAAGTGGGTCTTACAATTGTAATAGTTATTATTATTATGGTTACATATACATTTCACTTTTATTTACTATCTATGAATCATGTTTTAATTACTTCACCCTTTTATTTGTTTTGTTGTTTATTTATCTTTATATTTGAATAATTATTTCAATTCAAAAAAATAGTAACTAAAATTAGTAAAATAATAAAACTGAAAAATATTTTTTTTATTTTAAATAATTATTTAAGTTTAAAATATAACAATTAAGAGGATAAAATTGAAAAAGCAAAAAAGATACCAAAGATGTTTATCTCTTTATATATGTAGTTGTATTATTATTATTATTATTATTATTATTATTATTATTATTATTGTCTATTGTTATTATTGTTATTATTATTATAGTTAAACACACATTTTACATTTATTTATTACGATATCATATCTCAATTACATGTCATTCTTAATTGTTTTGTTGTTGATGTATATCTTTATATATAATTATAGATTATTAGTATGTCAACATCATCCTTGGTATTTACATTGACATTAATATTTATAGCATAAAAATTATTATTATTATCATTTGTTTCTTATTATTAGTATAATTTTTTATTATTATAACTATTCATAGTATAAGTGCTTTTTTTAATTATAAAACACGTTATTATACTAAATACTTTTGCTAAATAGATTTTTAATCTTTTAAAACTTTTATAATTTATAATTTATATTATTATTATTATTAATGGTTAAATAAAAATAATAAAAATTATATTATTATTCTAAACAGATTTGAAATAAATAAAAAAATGTGCTTACACGCACAAGTCATATACTATTATAATTATTTTTGTAAAATCAATTAACTACATCATATTGTGATATTAATTTTATTTATTATATTTAAAACTGAATTTACAACTTTATTTCATTGATAATAACATTCACAATAATATAATTTAATTTTCATGATATTTATTATATTAGTTTTATATTACTGTTATTATTATCAATTATAACTCTAATTATTGTTATTATTATTATTTTCTCTAATTATAATAACAATAATAATAATAATAATAATTATTATTATTAATTATAATCGTTGTTATCAACTATAATTATTATAATCAGTATTTCTACCTACTATAAGTATTATTATTATTATTATTATTATTATTAACTACAACTATTTCTATTATTATATTACAATTATTATTATTATTATTATTAATTAGAGCTATAATTATTATAATAGTTATTATTATTATGGTTACATATACATTTTACTTTTATTTACTATCTATGAATCATGTTTTATCGTTTATTTATCTTTATATTTGAATAATTATTTCAATTCAAAAAAAAATAGTTACTAAAATTAGTAAAATAATAAAACTGAAAAATATTGTTTTATTTTAAATAGTTATTTAAGTTTAAAATATAACAATTAAGAGGATAAAATTGAAAAACCAAAAAAGATACCAAAGATGTTTATCTTTTTATATATGTAGTTGTATTATTATTATTATTATTATTATTATTATTATTCTTATTCTTATTATTATTATTATTATTATTATTATTATTATTATTATTACTTTTATCACTACGTGATATTATTTTAGTGTTATTATTATTATTATTATTATTATTATTATTATTATTATTATAGTTAATTACACATTTTACATTTATTTACTATGGGATCATATTTCAATTACTTGTACTTTTTATTTGTTTTGTTGCTCATTTTATTTTTATATCTATGTAATTAGTTGAATTAAAAAAATAGTTACTAAAATTATTAAAATGATAAAGTGGACAAATAATTTTTATTATGAATAGTTATTTTAATTTAACAAATAATAATTAAGAGGATAAAATTGTATAAACAAAAGAGCACACAACAAATGTATATCTCTTTATATATATGTAGTTATTGTATTGTTATTATTTTTATCACAACGAGATATTATTATAATGGTATTATTATTATTATTATTATTATCATTATAGTTAAACACACATTTTAAGTTAATTTACTACATGATCGTATTTCAATTACTTGTCATTTTTATTTGTTTTGTTGTTATGTATATCTTTATATATAATTATAGATTATTATTATTATAGTTGACATTAGCCTTAGTGTTAGCATTAATATTAATATTTATAGCATAAATATTATTATTATTATTGATATCATTATTATTTTTATTATTATTATTACTATTCATAATGGTATTATTATAAGTGTGTTTTTTTTTAATTATAGAAAACGTTGTTATACTAAATACTTTTGCTGAATAGAGTTTTAATCTTTTAAAATTTGTATAATTTATAATTTATATTAATATTATTATTAGTATTTTTAATGGTTAAATAAATATAATAACAATTATATTATTATTCTAAAAAAATTTAATATAAACAAAAAACAAAAAATAAATGTTCGCACGTATAATTATTTTGTAAAATCAATTAACTGTATTATATTGTGATATCAATTCTATTTATTATATTTAAAACTGAAATTATTATTACATCACTTAGATTTACTATTTCATTACTTTAATAACAACATTTACAACAATATAACTTAATTTTCATAATATTTCATTACATAATACTTTCACTATTTTATTATTTTAATATACAAAATAAATAAATACGCCCCGTATACTAGTTCCAACTAAGATTGAAAGAAAAAAAATGGTCTTGCCAAACACAGAATTCGGGTCCCTAGAGACCAATTTCCACCTAAAAAAAAAATATTGTGCTATCTATGTAATTTTGTGCACAATATGTTATGCTATGGTGGTAATAAAAAGAGTAAATTGTGATATATGTGTAAAAAAAACTTATTTGGTCGCCATTTGATTTGTTCAATTTGAATGAACTATGGAATAAAGGTCAAAATACTTGTTGGTTCCAAGAGTTAATAGGAATGAATATTTTTATTTCCTTTCTATTAGCCTTATACTTTTCTAAGCTAAAGGATGGGGTCAGGTGCAGTGACGGAACTTGGACAAAAAATTTAGGGACGTCAAATTAAATTTGTTACATATTTTTTTTTAGTTAGAAAAAAAAAACTTTTCATTTTTTCTCTTTATTTTCTCTGCATAAAACAAGCACACATGATAGTAGAATTCAAAAAAATATGACTATTATTTGTTATTATATCATGTTATATCATGTGTAACGTCCCAATTAAATGGATAAGAATCAATTTAAATAAAACGCCATATATAAAATATCCATAGAGTGTGGAAAACTGGAATATGGAGTACTCAGTACCCCAACATATTCATACAAAAAGGAAAAGGCTCCACATGGCCTAAACGAAGTACAAAGTCTCGTCAAGTGCGAGAGAAACTACTACTACTAAACTCCAAAAGCTGAGGCCCCCATAGTGAGCCCGATAGTCGTCCAAGATTTCATCAAACCGCAGCATCTCTATTATCATTACCACTGCTAGGGGTTCTCACATCTGCTCACATCAACAAGGTTGACGGTCATCGCAAAGGAGGAAACCACACACAATCATACAAACAAGCAAAAGGGTGAGCTAGTGAAAAAGTTCTCATATCATACACTCAACATACAATTTCATATTCAAGCATAAATGGCAGACATCCACATATGAGGCACCACGAGGCCTTCGCGGAATTACACCCTTACAAGAGGCACCACCACGTGGCCTTTGTGGAATTACGTCGTGGCCTTGAGGCACCACCACGTTACCCTTGTGGAATTACGTCCTGATCTTGAGGCACCACCGTGAACCCTCAACTCGAGGTTCATGGAATTAGGTCCAATAACTGAGGCACCACCGTGAACTCCCCCTAGAAAGGCCCACATAATTATGTCCATTTGATGAGGCACCACCACGAGCCCCACTACAAGGGTCATGGGTATGGATGGCAAAAATACCCGTGTCCGCGGATATCCGCGAATAAAATCCACGACGGATAGTTACTACCCGCGGGTAGCGGGTATTTTAATACCCGCTTATAAATGGGTCGGGTACGGGTATCATACAATCCGTACCCGTGGGTACCCGTTACCCGCAAAAAATTAAAATTAAAATTAAAATTATATTTTATTAAGTTAAATTTAATTAAAATTAGAAGTAATAGTATATTTTATTATGCCAAATTTAATTATAATTATAATTTAATTTAATTTATATTTTATTTTTATAATTTTATATTAAAAAATTTATAACATACATATTTTTTTAAATATTTGCGGGTATCGGGTATCCACGGATACCCACGGGTTTTAAAAATATCCGCGGGTACTTTTTAAGCGGATACTCGGCGGGTAAACGAGCGGGTAACGCGCGAATTTCTTTTTGCGGGTCGGGTTGCAGGTAGGCACTATCCGTGCCTGACCCGACCCGTTGCCATCCCTAGTCATGGGATTACCTCCTACACAAACCTTACTCATACATAATCAACCAATCATGAAGTTCCTATGCATACCATTAACATGTAATTTAGTATACATGACCAACCATCAATCATATATCATGCCAAGCTCATCCCCAATTCATTAGCTCCCACCCATAACATACATAGCACATGCATATCCATCCCCTTTATATAATAAATAAATGAACCAGCCAATCAAACAACCAACAATATTCATGAAACGAAGCATAGTAAAAACCCAAGCTAGGTCTCGCTAAAGCTGGGAGTCCTCGCTCAGGCGAGAGGGGTGCTCTCGCTCAAGCTGCAGACTCTCACTTAGGCGAGACTGCAACAGTGGCCCCTGAGAAATCTGTGAGCTCTCGCTTAGGCGAGGCTGTCTCGCTCAAGCGAGACAGTTCGTCACTCAAAAATATAGCCCCTCGCCTGGGCGAGCGCTCGAGCAGAAAATTGAGCGAGTTCCTACTATTCTCGCCTAGGCGAGACGAGCTCGCTTGGGCGAGAATATCAATTCTCTCCCACTGTTCCGCGTGTTTTCATCCAGGAACTCATTCCCAACAACACTCAACGCATTTTCACAGAATCATAAGCAGCAAACTATCATAACAACCATGAAACAGAACCAAAAGCATGTAAAGGGTGAATTAAAGCATGAACCCTAACTTCCTTTACTTGGAAATGAGCTAGTGAGGGGGTCCTAACTACGAACAGTGAAGTACCGCAGCTCTTAGAGCAGTTTAGCGAGCTGGAGAATGGATGAACAGAGAAAACGAAGTTACTAAGAGTGACTTCAGATGGACCCAAGACAACGGCGTTACCATAAGAAATGTATTGGATGAGGAATAACTTAGGTGGAATAAGGATGTGTTCAAACAAGCTTGACGGAGACGGTGAAGGTCCAAACCCTAGTAGAAGAAAATGGCAGCGTGATATCGCTGTCGTTAGGCGATCAAATTACCACTACTTTAGCAACTTCAGTATTGCCAATTTGTAGTGAAGAAAATAGTTAGGGTTAAGATAACCCTGAGTCGTCTCACAATGAATACGGAATTGATCTCAAATATTTGATTCTCAAAAATGCAATTTAAAACTAGCAACTATAAAAATAGGGGGTTTTGATATGCAAAAGAAAATGACACGGAAGATTGTAAACACAGTAATAGTAAA
>Ga0214542_1003909_pt1 | contig 29895 bp, 35 predicted proteins | sample CNSS1metaG_FD_160096 | JGI IMG/M metagenome (GOLD analysis project Ga0214542, IMG submission 160096) | Root nodule microbial communities from cowpea collected in UCLA plant growth center, Los Angeles, California, USA - CNSS1 | ecosystem: Host-associated > Plants > Roots > Nodule | place: USA...
ATATTTTTTAAAATTTGTTTTTTTTTTTTTTTTTTTCTGATATGCTGATCTATAATGTAAAGTCCCTACTAGATACCCTTCCAATATGAACAACCGATTTTCGTTGCAGTTCATTGAGTGTGCATATTTTGATAAATATATTTAAATCAATTGAATTTTTAAAAAACAGAATCAAGAAATTGAAAAAAATATATCACTATTCTTTTAAATTAAGATGAACCAAAGAATTCAATAATTCTTTTCTTTTAATATTTTTTCTAATAAAGCTTCACTCTATCCCAAACCAAAACTTATAACTTTTGAAAGTAACACCATATTCCAGCCCATACATTTGTGCCTATTTCAAGCAAGCACTTTATCCAATGAAATAGTTGTCACTCACCAGAAATGGAGTATCATTTTGGAAGCTTTGAGTAGCAAGAAGTGTAATCTCCAAAAATGGTCTACAAGGTCTGAAGATTATGTTCAAAAGTTTCACCTCATGTGATCAATTTCTCCAAAAAATGTGGCTCAATTTCCCACATAAGAGAAAAAGTGGTCAAAATCAGAAGCATTCTCAGGTGGTTGGACTCAGCTTCACAATCTCCTTCAGCAATTGACTTACTGATTTCTTTACTACTTCAGGCACTACCAGCTGGGGGTGAACTGACTCTAAACCATATGAAGTGATAACCTTCATAACTGTCACTAATTCCAAACTATTTGTGTTAACATTCCATACACTTTGATTCATAAACTTGCATGTTTGTTGCAGGGTGCATTTACAGCAAACCTGATGCCAAAAGAAAACATATATAACATAGCTAAACAGATTCATATAAATACAGGGTAAAACTTCAGGTATATATAAACATTTGTACTCATCTTATAACATAAGCATCTGTATAAACATTTGTGAGACCTTACAAAACTAGCTTATAATCTTTCCGTAAGATGTTTTCAGCTTATTTCAACAAGTTCCCTAACATACTTCTGAACAAAACTTAAGGTTTCAATCAAGCAACTTACTGAAACAAACCGTTTGATGCAATTTCTTAACTATTTCTGATGCTGTTCTTTAATCAAAGTTGAAGTTCACTTTGGTGACCTATACTAACCTATAAGCAGACTTTTATTATGATTGTCAACGTGAAACTAAAATTCTGATTCATGAACAATGCCATAAACACCTACATGCTATGCCTTTCATGCATGCCATAAACCTTACAGTGTTTTCTGGGACCTCAAAAAACTTCCGCAGTCTTTTAGCAGGAAAGACAGCACTCTTATTGGTGTCAGAGCAACCAAACGTAGCCACTTGCTTCAAGGCACTTCCTGATAACCATCTGTCAATCCAATTCCATGTTAAATATAAGTCATTTGGGGAAAGCTATGAATTATAAACACCAAGGAAAAAGAATAAAATCAAAATTTACCGTTCTGCCAATTCCTTTTGAAACAAATGTAGGTATTATACAAAATTTTGCAACATTGCAAAAACAATGCAAAACATGTGAAATCAGAAGTTTGATAATTTCCTAAGCAATGCAAGTCAGCTTAATGGACACTAACAAATTCTAAGGATTTTCTTCCATAACGCATCAAATCATCCTATAAATATGAAAAACAAACTCAATCCTCAAATAAGATTGATCAGCATTTTTCCATCACAATATAATATTAGCTAAACATTTGATAGTTAAAAGCATTTTCTGGTAGTAAATGGTTACTTCAGTTCTTGAAATTGTTAGTTGCTTAGCTAATACATTATGGCTGTAGTCTCATGCCTTTTTAATTTTGGACTGATTTGAGAGTGATTTACACTTTCAGAGACTCTATTTTTAATTTTATTTGCAATTTAAGAACTAACAAAGAGACAACACAAAAAAATAAAAAATAAAAATCTGGAACTAAAACCACCGGCACCAAACTAACACATCAAACCATGAATGTTGGAGTTCACATACATCATATGATGAAAATAACGCAAAAATATCCTCCCTCTACTAATTAGAACCAAATCCAAATCATAACAATAAGAAAAACCAGTTTGAAGACAAAACCCGAGTTTGAAAAAACCCCATATATTCAGTCATCATCAGAGAGTGGAACATTATACGATAATAATAATTATGATTAGAAACAAAAGTTGTAATGGCTTCGTTTGATCTTACTTGGCAATTTCCTGGTTATCTCTGGCGAATCTCTGGGCCGCAAACTTGATGTACCCTACGGCGAAGAAACTGGTAAACCAATCAAGATCAAATTTTTTCTTCGACTGTGAGAAATTGGCGTCTTTAAAATACCCCTTCTCGAACAAGTGCTGCGCAAACATCTTCATGTCGGGGGAAAGCTCTTTGACAACCACTGAGTCCTTTGGTTTCGAGGGAGGTTTTTTATTCGTAAACGCAGCGAACAAGCTCGTCCTTTTTGGAATCCCTGGTGTTTTCTCTTTGAGGGTCTTAATGTCTTGCTCCAACTGCTTCAGATTTTTCTTGAGTTCGGTTGCGGTTTCTGATGATTCGGTTTGTTCTTCGTCGGTGTCGGAGGTGGTGGTTTTCTGGGAATGGCCCACTGCTTCAGTGAAGAGGACGTGGAGGGGCTTTATGCTGGGCTGAGCTTGGGCTTGGGCTTGGGCTTGGGATGTAATGAGTCTGTAAGGGGTTTTGAGGAAGAGGACAGGGTTCCGGCGAGAGAAGAGGACTGTGGAGATAGACATGGTGCTAGTCGACTAAGAAAGCCGATATGGAAAGCAAGGGTTTATATCACTATTTTTCAGTTTAATTAGTTTTTCTTTTTTCCTTTTTTTTTTTCAAAATTAAGTTGTTCCATCAATTTTTCAAACAATCGAAATCAAATTATAATAAAAAAATAAAAAATCAATTTAACTTTTTTTTATGAAAATAAAGAGTAAAAAAATGTAATTAAACTTATTTTTCTTTCGACTTCATTAAGTTTTAGTTGATTAGTAAATCTGAGTATTATGAATTAATATTGTATTAAAATTTTTATTTTACTTAGGAAGGTTAGTATTTTTAAATTGAGTATCCTTTTTTGATTTTACTATCAATTAAAATATAATCTCGAAATCATATATAGAGAACTTCAAAACAAAAATACAAATAAATCTCTAAAACTAAAATTATCTTTATAAAAATACATTGTTTTATTTTTTTTCAAATTAAATATTAAAATAAAAATCAAATCAATCAACACAAAATAATATATAATTTAATAAATTAACTAAGATTCTACATATCAGTATTTTTTTTCTTATCCAAATTCTTGATATCGTGTTTGATTTTGATAGTAAAAACTCATTTAAAAATATTTAAATTAAGACAAAATTTAGTTATGAGATTTTTTATTGGTCAAGTAAAAATACATAATAAAATGTTACTACTCAATTTTTAAAAAATATTGTGTATATTATGGCATTTTTTATACAACGTTTATTTGAAAAGGTCTTTTTTGCATTATAATACGATGTTTATAAAACCGTCATATCTTACACGCAACATATGACATTTTTAATTGTTATATTATTAAATGTCATAGTATAAGTGAAAATTATGAAATTTATAAATGTCATTTTATAATTTCATAAAATATAATTATTTTTTCTATTATTTAAAATTTGTCCAAACTTATAATTTTATTTTTCATGAGTCGACAGTTCTAAAATTTTCATAGCTTTTTTATTTAATTTTTTCCCTCCTTCCTAAAATTTCTCCCGACATTATCCCAATTCATTTTTCCAACACCCATTCTGTCCTCCCATTAACAGATACCCTAACTTGTGTTCTTATTCACTGTGCTTCTTTTAAACCTTAATATTCACCAATTTCTCCCACCGTACTCACTCCTCGCATATCTTACTGTCGTTGATGCATAACAACTCACTGCCATTGCACCTCACCTTACCAACATCGCCACCATCGCATACCTCATTTCCAATACACATGGACCTTTTTCGACCCTACTTGAAGCTCCACACCAACGCCACATCTGGACCTCATCGTGCGTCACCGCACTTGTACCTCACCAGAATCGACTCTCCTTTGATCCTTTCATACTTCAACACCGTTGAAGCTCGCCAGCAACCCAAATTGGAATCCCTTATCCTAAACCCTTACTCTAGTGAGGCTTAGGCTCACTTTCTACTTGGGATCCACTTTTCACACTCCAATCCTATTAATGTATATAAATTTGGTACCTCTCAAACTCTAGTTTTTCGATTTCTCATTTTTTTCTCAGTTATTTTCTGGCTAAACCCTTTTAATCTTACTTTTATTGTGACCAGTGGCTTTTTCTTGAAATTAGGTTTCCCATATTTTGTTTTGTTCTTTGATTTGTGGATCTCAGTGATCATTCTTCAGTTTCATATTTTGAACTTGCATTTTTGTGACAATCTCTTACCCTTTTCTCTTTTTTATTGATTTGGTGTTTCATTGTTGGGGATGACTAACCTAGGATTTCTTTATTGGGCCAATTGAAGTTCAATTGAAGCCCAATTGAAACCTTAGGTGATAATCTCTCATGACCCATACTTAACCACAAGCTCAAATCCTACAAAGTAAAGCCCAAATTCATGACCCAAATGAAATCCTATTGTATTAGGCCCAAATATAAGGACCAAAGAAATCTAATCTACTTGACCCAACTACAAGGCTCAAAAAATTTAATCTATACATTTTATTACTTATTAGAGTTGGACCTCTTTAGAGATTATCTTGGCCCAATAAGGTTGTTAGAGGCCCAATGGAGCCAAAAACTCTTATAAGCTCTTGATCCAAGCTTTAGGTCTTGAGAAAGATGATGACATATGCCTGACCATGCCATCATCTCCTCCCTCTTAAAAAGGAGTTGTCCTCATATCTACATGATTCTTTATGACAACCACCATTTATTGTAGTTCATGTTGTTACTTCTTCTAGAATCAAAGATCATATTGCAATAAACACTAAACAACAAAGTAAGTGTTATTTACAAACATCTCGAGAAGAGAAATCTCCTCAAGACGATAATTAAACAATATTAGGCTCCTAATTTTCATACACCTTATATCTAATGAATGATAAAGGTCTTTGTAGGTAGGAACATTTTTATTAGTTGCAATGTTTGTCTTATTTTGTTTCAATATAATCTTGAAGGAGCTTTCTTTCTCAACACAAGGTTTAGTGACAACAAAAAAGGTTATTTGTGTAGAGGGTTTATGTCAGACAACTTAACCCTTACTTTTCTTTTTACTGCGAACTTTCTTTCTAAGCTCATGTCTTAGAACAATAAGATGACTTTCTCTCTATTTTTTTTCTTTTCTTTTTCTAAATGGGTTTTTTCTTGGTCCTTTAATACATGTGAAGGAGATAGAGAACTAAGGACAAACTTCTTATGGCAACCAATGTAAGACCTGGAAAAAACAAAAAATTAAAATAAAGAGAAACACATGAAAAAAATTAATGACTTGTTTAAGATTGTGGATTTATTCTAATTTAATTATTTTATTGAATTATGAAATATGGAATAATTATTTGAGAAATTTAGGGTATTGTTTTATTTATTTTAATTGTTAATATTATATTAATTATGGAAGGTGAAAAACGAGTGTTTATAAATATATAATGTGCATATTAATATGAGAAAGCATGTGGTTTAGTGGTTAGGCTATGTGCTAGTGTGTGCAAGTGTATAGGTTTGAACCTGGCAAGCAAATTGGGTACATTGAGATTGAAATATTTTTCTCTCTCCTTTGGTGGTAAAACATGTTTTAATTCTTAAAAGATATCAATTGAAAGGAATTACAGATAAGATTTAAGGCTAAGGTTTTAGGAGAGGAGAGAAAACACTTTAGGTCTTTAAGTGTGAGAAAGGAGAGAAAAGCGACAAGACGAATCGAGAGAAAACAATGAGAGTAGAGGTAGAGGTTGAGAGACTCTTTGGAGAGCTTGCGAAATCAGGTAGGGAAAGCTATATCTTGTTCTTTTTCTCTTTCTTATTTGTTGTTGGTTGGATGGGGCTTTGGAGAGTATGCATGGGTTCATGGAACGTTGATGGGTGTTGCTTCGATCTTTTTGTCTTTCTACCTTTGTTGTTTGTTTGATGAGTGTTGACCATGTCATCCTTTGGTATGGGTTGAGCTGAACAACTCCATTTCTGCTTCTACTTTTTAGAGTCAATGTTTTATTAATATTATTCAGTTATTTTAGTAAATAACAATGATTCAATTCATAACTTATGGACAATGATTGTTAATTTTACACGTGGGAGACACTAATTTTTCTGGTGGATGAGATAATTATGGACGAATGGCATAACTATGGAACTGATGCTAGAATTGACACATAACCCTTTCAGTCACTTTCTTAGTGACTTTATCATAGAGGTTCACTCTCACCTTCTTAGTGGTTTGTTGGGTCAATCTTTCTTGATACTCAACAATGTGTGTGCATGAAGATTGACAAGAGTAGCCACCAAAATATTGGCGAATGCTAACTCCTGATCCAGCAACATACACACGTCTAGGGTGCTTAGTTCGTCCAATTGTAGTAGTAAGAATGTCATGATGACCTTTTGGAGTGAAAGCTCCTTGGGAGCTTTGCTCAACCAAGGAGTCCTGCAATATAACAAAAAAAAGTTAAAGAAAATTTTATCTTATATAAAACTTATATACGACTATTTAAATCTTAAAATTTTTTGAGAGATATCTTGTTCGATGTTAAAAATGTAGGAGCCCGGTGATTGTAGATGGGCTAACTTTCACTTTTCATGATGGATGGTGGTGAGGGAGGCTTTGGAAATTGACTCTCAGAAGGTAAGGGCCTAAATTTTTCCTTTTTTTTCATTATCATCTCTTCAAATTTTTTATACCCATCACGAGACAATAAGTGTGGGCTTTTATTTTGATTACTTATCCCTTAGGCTTTTGTCTTCTTTTCGTGTAACATATAACATTCCTTTTATGAATTAGTTCAACCAATATACAATTATCAATAGAGAAATTGATGATTTGAAATAAATAAACCTACCATCCCTTTGATGCACCAACTAATGCCAAGTCTCTTCATTAGTTGCCTTGTATTTAACACAAGGATTTTCATTCTTTTTAGCTCCAAAGACATACCTAGGTGTTAATTTTATCTTAAATCCATGAAATTTCTCGACGATGGATGATAGTCATTTATTTCTAAGGGTAGCCACATTTGAAATATCAAAAGTCATCTACAACATAGAAAATGCAAATCAATAGTGTTTAAGAAATTGTCAATAAAATCAAACTATAAATTCAATAACATTAAGCTTATTTACTAATAAATGATGTCATACCATGTTTCGATAAATTTTAGACATATGCTCAAAAGATGGAGTAAGGATGCATTTTGCCTCGTTCCAATACTCCTAAATAGCTTTTGAAGATGTCCGCATAAGGACTTGAAGCCATACCAGTGTTGACGTCAATAACGACAGGTGTCCTCTTAGCACTAGCTCGTCTCATTAACAATTGTCTCAACCTCTAGTGGCTCCTCTGGTAGGTCTCCTTATGGGTCCTTCATCCCTTGATGATTATGATGTTCAACCTCATATCTGTTAAAATAAAAAAAACATTAATAACAAATATATAAAATAACATATAAAAGATTATTTAACAAAACACGTAAATTTGTACAATAATTTGAAATTTGTACATAGAGTTATGGATTTGTCATATGTATATTTCCTCATCGTGATTTTCCCAAATTACATGTATATCATCAACCATAGGGTTTTCATAAAAAATTATTGTTGTTTTAAATGGGTGGGTGTCAACAATATTAAGATTATTGAGATTCTCTTCATTCACATCAATTTATTTTTTGCCGTGAAGAGTGATATATCAATGTTCAAATGCAAAATCTTTTATGTAAAAGACTTGAGATGCTTGTTGTGCCATGATAAATGGCTCATCTCGATATCTAACAATCTGAAAATAAACAAGAGTCATTCCTGATTCATCCATTTTGACACCACTATTGTTATGAACCCACTTACATTTGAACGCTGGAATAGTAAACATGGTATAATCAACCTCCCATATCTCTTATATTATACCAAAGCATGTCATTGATCCAAATACAGGATTTTGATCTTTAGATGTGGAAAATTATAGTGACTCAACTTCAAGACTTACCCCACTATTTTGTATTATGCTTTTATCATCCAAAGACTTTGTATAAAATGTGAAACTATTAATTTCGTAACCTATACAACATACACATCAAAATTCAACCCATTTGCTAGCCACATCAAAGTCTCAAAAGATTGAAAATCTTTCAAAACCTTAGATTTGAACCAAGGCACGAATGTTTTGTTATGCTCCATCAACTACCATTTCTCTGATTGACTTGGATTGTTCTCCTTCACAATGGCTTTGTGTACAAATAAGTAAGGGATCACCTTATATGTGTTGTTCAATATGTATATATGTGCTTGCAACAGTTCTTCATGATCTTTACTGACCACATTCATACCTCAGATATCGAACACTTGTTCAACCATGATCTGCGAGGAACACCTATCAAATTTGCTTTTGTCATAATCTGAACAAAACTCGATAATTTCTTCAACAATATTCCTTTCAATCATTGAACCTTTTCAAAATGTTCATATAACGTTCAATGTGATACGATCTTATCCAGGAAAGAGTACGATTGTTTCTGGATTTGAATCCTCAAGAGGCACGACGCGAATAAACCAGAGAACATTGCAAAATAAGACAAAGATGGATGACGTCACAATCTAACAGATTGACAAGTCAAGTGAAGATTCGCCAGAAAGATGTTAATCTTTGATAAGAACCAGATGCCTAAGCCAAGAACAAAGAGAATCCTCTCGTTAATGAAATCAAATTCAGTATATGACTAAAAGTGTCTACATTAGTTTTTGGTACCTCTATTTATAGGCACATAAGTTTAAGAAAACCTGAGAACCCTAAAAGAAGGCCCAAGCCCAAATCATAAAAACATAAACTAATTTATAAAAGAAAGCCCAAAGTCCAAAAACATAGAAACATACTAATTTTTAAAAGAAAACCAAAGTCCAAAAATATAAACTAATTTCTTAATAACTATCCTTCAAAAGTGCTCCAAGCCATGATCTTCATTTCCATTGAATTTCCACTTGTAGTTACTTGTAGCATTAAGAGCCTTGAATAAATTTGATTTTCCAAGCTCTTGCTCCTTGCTTTTGTCATAGGTCCTTTGAATTGTAAGGGTTCATCTTCAAGTTCTTCTTGTATGGAATCTAGGGATAGTCCTCTATCACAATGGAATACATCCATCTTTGGTATACTGGTCCACATAACTTGATTTCTCTTACCAAATGAACAAGTAAATGTATCATGATGTTAAGAAATGATGGAGGGAATAACATCTTCAGCTGACAAAAGATGATAACAATCTTGCCTTGAAGTTCATCTAACTTTACAAGATCAATGACTTTGCTATAAATTGAAGAGAAAAATGAACACAAACGAGTTATAGTTTGTCTAACATTTTTGGGTAAAATTCCACTAATGACCACTAATAACAATTATTGCAATAAGATGTGGCAATTGTGAGACTTTAGGCCAACAAACTTTAAGTCCTACATCGACAATAAACTCTTGGTATTTGAAGAGTATCCTTGAGGTACCTTGACACTCTTAAGGAAAAAGAAAAAAACTTATCTTCTCTTGTTTAGACATAGTGTAATATGCGAGGGGGAGAAAGGGGGGAGGGTGGATGGGAGGTGCCAATAAGTATGCTAACCAACTTCTCTTGGTGCCAAGTCTTCTCAGATTTTCATTTCAACCAAATTCAATCGAGCATTTACTCAATCTTTTGTCTTTCCTTAAATGTTAAGTAGTGTACCAATCAAGCTATCACACACATTCTTCTCTACATGCATCACATCTATGCAATGCTTAACCTCTAACTTTGACCAAGTGCTTGATATAGATGACTTCTTTGATGTTTTCCCAAATAAATGATGTACTTTATTAACGTTTTCATGAATTTGAAGGCCAATCAATAGAATTGGTGCTTCGTTATTCTCTTGATGTCCATTGAATGCTTTCTTTAACCTTCGATAAAGATGATTAGTGTAACATCCTAGTCGAATATTATGAATTTTAATAAAATAAAGTAGGAATTTAAAATCAAAACCTCATTTCCTAAAAACATGAGAAATTTAAAACATTTATTACCTCGATAATAATCTAAAATCCACAATTTATAAAGCTCGATTACAATATCCAAGTCTGGTAATATAAAGGCTTACAAAATTATTCAAAACCATAAATTATAACTAAAATCCATAAAAAACATAAACTCCATGAAAAGCGGTTCCCAGCTAGCCTCTCTCCGATGTTATGCCTCACCAGAACCACCTGCAACATCATCTGCTCCCGTGTAATGCATTACACGATCATCGCCAAACACAAGTGGATGTAGTGAGATAACATATAAATATAAATATATAATTCAAATATATGTACACACACATCAAAGGAACTCTATCCTTTGATTCCATACCACATGGCCTCCACCATGTTATCCATGTTCTACGTCTTTAGGTGAATACCTTAAGATCCCCTTTGTTGCACACCTACAAGCCACAACTTGTAGAACACGTGCATCAAACCTGCTACGGACCACGCTCCGTAACGCCAGGTGGAGTTACCAATATGAACCATAATTCGTAATGTCCAAAGACCACCAAACTCGCCAACCAACGTCGAAGAGGACAATCTATCTAGACTCATTCGTACAAGCCACAACTTAAGGAATGCTACATGTTTACCCTTTATCCCGAGCCATAACTCAAAGGATACTATTCCGAGCCACAACTTAAGGAACACTCCAGCAAGTCGATCTTTAAGGTATCACTAAAAGCCTTGTAGACCATGCATGTCCAAAGCATACAAATTATTGCCCCTGCCTTATCGCCTGACATTATTCTAGAGCCACGAGGCGAAATTCACTTTCAGACCGCCTAGCAAAACACATCTACCGCCAAGCGCCAAGAGCCTCTAAAGTCGCTGTCTCTGCATGTATCGTTTGGCGGGACAAACCTCATCGCCAGGCGCCAAACGTACCAATAGCTCCCTAGAATTGGAGCTATTGCCTAGCGATCAAGTCCCACTGCTAGGGATGGCAACGGGGTGGGGCGGGGACGGGTTTTGCTATCCCATACCCATCCCCATAGAAAAAATTCATCCTTAGCCCCACACCCAAACCCAATGGGTATCAAACTTTTGTCCCATCCCCATCCCCACTGGGTATAATCTCGTACCCTTACCCATACTCGTTTTCTTACTACTTCAATATTAATTTTAATTAATTTTTATAAAATAATAAAAAATTATGGTAGAGGAAACATAATATTATCAAATATTCAATATTAAGAAGATGGTTGTTTCTTTGATATCAAATACTTTAAAATAAATTATAATTGTTTACATTTTAGATTAGAATACCAAATAAAATTTTATGAGAACCAAAACATTTATTAAATTTGCAAACTACAAACATTAATGAAACCTAGTTGATAAAATTTAAAAATATTTTTAAAAAAATATAAAAGGAAAACAAGTATTCAAATTTAAAATATGTACCACACCAAACCAATTTAACCAAGTAATAATAATAAACAATCACCATATCTACACGCAAAATCGTTCAAGTAACCGGCCTAGGCTGACCTAAGCCTAACCGGCCTGAACCGGTAACCTAAGACGCGAAAAGGAATAACCCGCCTAGGACAGCGTATAAGCAATAGCAGCACAAGCCGCCAAAGGGAGTAATCGGTTTACGCCGACCACCTTAAGATACTCAATGAAATCAAAGCCCCCCTAATATCCAGTAAGCCCCCAACAGTCGAGACTAAGGGCCTGGGCCAAGGCCTAGGCCCACCTATGGCCCAAACTAGGGCCCAGCCCATGGAATGGGCAAACATAATTAATAATCTATAAATATACATGGACCCCACAAATTAAGGGTACGCATTTATTACTTCATTAATCACCTAATTTGACTTTCTGAGAGATTTGGCTGACTTAAGCTTCGGAGTCCCTTCTGCAGGTAACCCCTCCTGGGTCCAGGCGGATATATGCCAAATGGGAAGAGGCCAACCAAGGAGACAGCGGACTATATGGGTAAGGTGATACTTGTGGCTAACTGATCTTATTGTTCTCTGCAAGAACAATTGGCGCCCGCCGTGGGGCACGAGATAACACTTTACTACCTGTTTTCTCCGAAGATTGTTTCAACCCGTAGCAAAGCAGGAGTCAACAAGCAAGTTGACGCTGGCCCCTCAGGAACCGCTAACATCAATCCAGATCTGGCCGCCATCCTGGACAGTCAAGCCAAGATGCAGCAGGAGCTGGCTGATCTAAAGAAGCACAACGCCGATGAGATGGAAGCACTACGACAGGAAAACTCTCGCCTCAGGCGAAAGATCGAGGCCGATCCCACTCAAAAGGGAAAGGGCAAGGAAACATCTGAAGCTGCAAAATCCCTGGTTTTCTAGCCTACGGAAGAGGAGAGTGAGTACAATTCCACCCTGCACATCTTCACAACCACCCAACAAACTTCCATCCTCTCAGCCCATCCCACCCACTTCCCTTCCACCCTCCCAGGACACGCCGCGGCCCCCACCCTTGTCGCCACCCTCCCCACCACTCAGGCTCCATATAACATGCCCACCACCCTACACACTACCCATATCCCACCCTACAACCCTCACTACCTCCCTACAACCCACATCCCCCCTCACAACTTCACCTCCACCTTTCCCACCCTTGTCCACCATCCCATTCCCCCCACCCACTCCCACCCCACAAACCCAGACGTCGTCACCCCTTCACCGACTTCATCGCTAACACCCTTCTTCCCGCCCAATGGGAACCCTTCACACTGGACCGTTACACTGGTGAAACCGACCCCGACGAACACCTTAAAGTCTACATCACCCACGTCGCCATGTACACTTCCCAAGACACTGTCTTCTACAAAGCCTTTCCCACCACCCTTAGAGGCCCCATTCTTGAATGGTTCACAACCCTCCCACCTTATTCTATCGACAGCTTCAACACCCTCTCCCACATGTTCACAACTCATTTTGCTGGCAGCCGCCCACATTAGACTACTACGATCTCCCTCCTCGGCATCAGGCAAGAACAAGGTGAGCCACTCCGGGCATTTATTGATCGCTTCAGCAAGGCCGCCCTTCGCACCCCACACCTCAACCAAGAAATGATCCTCCAATGCATGGCCCTCACCCTTCAACCCGACCCCTTCGCCAACAACGTCTACCTTCATCCACCCACCTCTATGCACGAGCTAAAGTTGCGTGTCGCTGACTACGTTCGCATGGAGGAAATGCAGACCCCGTCCTGATCAAAGACCATGAGATCCTTGGCAACCCCGTTTTACCAAATACGCTCCCCTCAATGTCCCCAGATCCCGTCTCCTTAATAAGGCCTTATAAGCCGACCTCATCCCACCGCCGCGCAAGACGACCACTCCCCCCAATGTTGATATGTCCAAATATTGTCGCTATCACCGTAACCATGGCCATACTACAGAGGACTGCAAAGCACTCCAGGATAAAATTGAAGAACTAGTGCGTGTTGGCCACTTTCGCTACTTCATTCGCAAAGAGATCATCCCTCTCGACCTCGCCATCCTCCTCGTTCCGACCATAGACGCCCTACCCATGACTCTCACCACGATAGACGTCCCAACCAACCCACCAACCAAGACCCCCAACCGGCTCGCACCGATGTTACCCCCGTCGATCCTTCCCTACGCGACACTATCAACACCATCTCCGTTGGTTTCGCTAGTGGAGGATCTACCTCTTCCGCCAGAAGGAAACACCTCCGCCACATTCAATCCATCAACCACATTACCCATTCCCATCACAAACGTCGCATGCCTCCCATTACCTTCACGGACAACGACTTTCACGGCCTAGACCACCAACAAGACGACCCTATGGTCATTACTGGCGAAATAGAAAACTACGCAGTTAAAAAAGTCCTAGTAGACCAAGGAAGTTCTATCGACATACTCTACTGGGCAACATAGCAAAAGCTTCAACTCCTAGACACGGCCATGGTCTCGTATGATGAATCAATTTAAGGTTTTTCTAGCGAACAAGTTTCCACCCGCGACTACATTGACCTTCACACAGTCTTCCGTGATGGACCCCAAACCAAGACCATTCCTATCCGCTTCCTCATCGTTGTCGCACCCACATGTTACAATGTCCTCCTTGGCCGCCCCTCACTCAACACCCTTGGCGCCGTCATCTCCACCCCTCATATGGCCATGAAGTTCCCCTCCCCTTTTGGCGACATCCTCATCATCCACTGCGGCCAACGCCTTGCATGCGAATGCTACATGGCCAGCCTTCGCCTACAACTCCCTATCCAGCAAACCAATCACATCGAGAGGCCACTTAACTTTGGGATCGCTCTATCGGGTGACGATCTAGACCCCAGAGTGGGTCGAGATGTTTGCCTCGAACCTGTCAAAGGGACCACCCCCCTGGAGCTCCTGAATGGTCATTCCATCAACCTTGGCATCGGATGTGACTCTAAAGAGCGTGCCATCATCACACCCGTTCTAGTCGGCAACACAGACCTTTTCACTTGGTCAATTGTTGACCTACCTGGAGTGGACCTTCTGGTAGCATCCCACAAGTTATCTATCTATAAAGAAGCCCGGTATATCTCCCAGAAAAAATGCAAACTCGGCGAGGAGCGACGCCTAACGACTAAGGCTGAGGCTGATAAATTACTGACCGCATGATTCATTGAAGAAGCTCACTACACCACTTAGCTTTCTAACGTAGTCCTAGTGAAGAAAGCCAACGGAAAGTGGCAGATGTGTGAAGATTACACTGATTTAAATAAAGCCTGTCCTCGAGATGCCTACCTCGAGATGCCTACCCCTTACCCAACATTGACCGACTTGTTGACGGCGCGACTGGGAACAAGGTCCTCATATTCTGGACGCATACTCTGGTTACAATCAAATCCCCATGGCCGCATCCGACATGAACAAAACCGCCTTTACCACTGACGACGCTAATTATTTTTACAAAGTTATGCCTTTCGGCCTTAAGAACGCCAGAGCGACCTACCAACGATTGATGGACAAAGTCTTTAGTCATTTGATGTGCAACTGCAAAAAAGTATATGTCGATGACATGGTTGTCAAGTCTCCGAGCCATCACCAACACGCATAGGACCTCTCAGCAGTCTTCTCCGTGTTGTGACACTACAACCTTTGCCTCAACCCCGACAAGTGAGTATTCAGCGTCGACCGCGGAAAATTCCTCGGATTTATGCTAACCCAGCGTGGCATAGAGGCCAACCCCGAAAAGTGCAAAGCCATCATCAAAATGAAAAGCCCCACCAACGTCAAAGAGGTCTAACGCCTCATAGGCCGTCTTACGGCCATTTCCCGTTTCCTACCCAAATTAGCTGAACAAACCCAAACCATCATTCAGTTGCTCAAAAAATCCGCCAAGTTCACGTGGACTGATGATAGTGAACAAATTTTCCAAAAGCTGAAAACCACTCTTACCTCACCACCTATCCTCCACAAACTAGATACTCATCAACGCTTGTTGGTTTATATCACAGCTATAGCTCACACCGTCAGCGTCGCACTGGTTTAGGATGTAGGCGGCACTCAGCATCCTGTTTACTTCGTCAGTAGAACACTACAAGATCCTGAAACTAGATACAAAATGGTGGAAAAGCTGGTCGTATCCTTGGTACATGCAGCCTGCCGCCTACGTCCAAAATTCTAAATCCACAGCATCATCGTCAAAACTGATTACCCAATTCAGAAGATTTTACAGAAACCAGACCTGGCGGGATGGATGTCGTCTTAGGCCGTTGAGTTGTCCGAGTTTAACATTTGTTATGAACCTCATTGCCCCATTAAAGTTCAATGCCTCCTAGAATTCATCAACGACCTCCAACAGACACCCACAAAGGACCAGTGGACACTTCACATAGATGGTTCTTCGAATCTGAAAGGTGCAGGTGCTGACATCGTGTTGGAAGGCCCCAACGATATCCTCATTGAGAAATCCCTCCATTTCGCCTTCAAAACATCCAACAACCAAGCCGAATACGAAGCCATCCTCGTCGGCCTATCCTTGGCCCGCGAAGTTGGCGTCAAATCGTTAACATGCAAAACCGATTCCAAGCTCACTGTGGGCCATCTGAATGACGAGTTCCAGATCAAGGACCCCACCCTTTTACAATATTACCATCTCGTCCGAGCAGTCATCCAATCCGCCTTCGACCAAGTCCGCATCCAACACATTCTTAGAATCGACAACATCAGAGCCAATATCTTATCAAAACTAGCCAGCACCAAATTAAAAAGCCGCCACCAATCCCTATTGCAACAGACACTATCTGTAACATCCCATCTGGATATTACTGATTTAGATACTTAATTAATAAAATGAATGACAGAACATAAATACATCGCATTTATGAATAAACCTCATTTCCCAAAAGCATGGGAAATTTAAAACTTTTATTGTCATATAATAAAACATCATTCCATAGTTTATAAAGTGAACAATGTTCAAGTATCTCTCAAAAGTTTACATATCATTTCCAAATCTCAAATCAATAAAACATAGTAATAAAATCCCATGATCATCCCCTCTCCGCAGCTAAGCCTCACCAGCTCCACCTGCATCATCACCTGCTCACGTGTACCGCGTACACGATCATCGCTAAACACAAGCAGATATGATGAGCTAACAGATGAAAGACATAAAAAAATATATCAAACACACATATACATGTATAATCGATCAAAATAATATAACAATAACACAAACTCTTCCTTTATACTGCATGGCCACAACCATATATAATATCCCTTCATTTCCCACAAAACAATACTCCATTTCCATCACATGGCCACCACCATGTGCACCGATGCACCTCGTGGAAGACTCGTTACCTTCCCTCCACATGGCCACCACCATGTATATTAAAGTACTTCCAATTCACGCATAAGCATTTCAGTTCATCTCGCTTAGGCTAGGTTATCTCGCCTGAGCGAGTACCACGCACCAAACCAGTCTCGACTTCTCGCTTAGGCGAGTTATACTCGCCTGGGCGAGATCACTTTCGCACAAAATTTCAAACCTCTCGCCCGAGCTATGAGTCATGCCAACAACAGAACACTCTTCTCATTCTCGCTGAGGCGAGAGACTCTCGCCTGAGCGAGACATTCTTTCGCCCAAAAGATTAGGGTTCCCGCCTGAGCGGGATGTCAAACTAAATCACCAACCCTATCGAATTCTTGCTTAGGCGAGTTTCACTCGCCTAAGCGAGATGATCCCTCGCCCAAACCCAAAATTCTCCGCCTAAGCGATAGTCTCGAGCAGATAGAGGGTACGCATCCCTGCATATCTTGCCTAGGCGAGCCTAGCTCGCCTGAGTGAGAATTGCAGGTTCTGGCATTGATTCACGCACACAAACATTGCACCAGCGACCCAAAACACAACCCAACCATACCAATTCATTCAGCACAACTTAGATAGACATATAAGCATAATTAGACACGAAAATATGCCCCAACAACCCAATTTTTGCATAATCATAGTATACACAGAACATAACCCCATTATATGCATACCTTTAGGTCCAATTCCAATGAAACAGTCCCTAAAACCCGCAACCCCAAATTCCCTCATGTGCAGTACGAAAATTCAGGCAGAGATTCATCAAAATCATGCAAAATAGTGCAGTTAAGATAGAATTTCGGGTTCAGCTCCCCTAACCTAGAATTTTCCCTTGCTTAGACAAATGCAGAACGTTGGAAATCTCTCCTTGGTCACTAGGTAGCCTAGCACCCTCCCTTCACTATGCTCTCAAATGCCAAAACCTTCTCAAATTCTCGCATCCTTGCAGAACCCCCAGAAAACAGCTTCTCCAAACACCTCTTCTCTCTCAAAAATTGCCTTTTAAAGGTGTTTAATGCCTAAAACGAAAATTAGGTTTTAATGGTAATTTTATTGTTATTTAAGGCCTTTAGTATTAGTTTTCAGCCTTCCTAGCTGGCTCGATTCTCTCCCTCTTTTCATATTCCCGCCTTACCAATTTTTAGTAAAAAGAGAATTAAAGGTGTGCTATCAAGATTTGAACCCATGACCTTACCAATGCCAAATCAAAGTTAAACCACTAAGCCAATTCATGTTTCATACCAATTCACACATGTTTACAATCATGTTCTCACCCAACACGGTCATATATAATTTTAAAAACAAAATAAGTCAACCAACACACAAATAGCACACATAGGACTCGAACCCAAGTCCTTTCACACAATTTAAAGTACTCTCAACCACTTGAGCTAGTACCTTTCCACGTCATACCTGTTAGAATTTAATGTCATAATTACACTATCTCCCCGCATTTATTCATTAATTATTTATTTATTTAATTAAATTCTGCGGATCTTACATTCTCCCCACCTTGAAATTTTTCGTCCTCGAAAAAGAGAACTTACTAGCAAACAGGTGAGGATACGACTTCCTCATGAGGTCCTCCATCTCCCAAGTCATCTCCTGGGTTGCCTCGTCCTAGAGGACCTTCACAGTCCGAATTTCACCACAGACTCTTCATCCTGCTACCAACACAGTAGAGTCCTACATCTCCTACCATACAATGCCTCGTATGGTGCCATACCAATTTTTAGCAAAAAGAGAATTAAAGGTGTGCCATCAAGATTTGAACCTATGACCTTACCAATGCCAAATCAAAGCTAAACCACCAAACCAATTCATGTTTCATGCCAATTCACACACGTTTACAATCATGTTCTCACCTAACACGGTCATATATAATTTTAAAAACAAAATAAGTCAACCAACACACCAATAGCACACATAGGACTCGAACCCAAGTCCTTTCACACAATTCAAAGTACTCTCAACCACTTGAGCTAGTATCTTTCCACGTCATACCCGTTAGAATTTATTGTCATAATTACACTATCTCCCCGCATTTATTAATTAATTATTTTTTAATTAATTAAATTCCGCAGATCTTACACTATCCACCCCTTCAATCACAAATACTTGCCACAACCTAACCCATTCCCAAATCAACAACTGGACCACTCCTTACATCCAGTATCTCCAAACCAGTAACCCCCCACCAAATGCTGACAAAACTTGGATAACTAAAGCCGCCAGATATACCATGATAGGCGATGATTTGTACAAATGCGAATATGGCCAACCACTTCTCAAATGCGTCACTACAGAACAAGCCCAGTACATCATTAAGGAATTACATGAAGGCATATGCGACTACTATTCCGGTGCACGCACCATGACTACCAGAATCCTTCGCGCCGGTTACTTCTGGCCAACTATGGAAGCAGATAACCAAGACTTCGTCAAAAAGTGTAAACCATGCCAAAAACATGGCAACCTCATTCACCAGAAACAAGAACAACTTCATGTCATACTATCCCCGTGGCCCTTCGCTAAATGGGGGATGGACATCCTCGGCCCCTTCTCCCCCGGCAAAGGCCAAGTAAAGTTCCTAATAGTAGCCGTTGATTACTTCACCAAGTGGATAGAGGCCAAACCACTAACCACCATCACAGTCCAACAAGTCCAACAATTTGTTTGGAATGACATTATATGCCGATATGGTGTTCCACATACCATCATCACCGACAATGGCCGACAATTTATAGATAAGGAACTCGCCAAATTCTACACCGGTCTAGGCATTAAACACATAACCAGCTCTGTTGAACACCCACAGACCAACGGATAGGCCGAGGCGGCAAACAAGGTTATCCTGGTAGAGCTACGAAAGCGGTTGGACAGCGCCAAAGGCCGATGGCCCAAAGAGCTCGTAGAAGTGCTATGGGCCTACAGGTGCACCCCTCAATCAACAACGAACGAATCTCCGTTCAGCCTAGTATACGGTGCAGACGCCATGATACCCGTCGAAATTGGCGAACCATCCCTATGCCGAGAACTATATGACTCAACCCACAATCATCAGAACATGGCCACTCACCTCGACCTCCTACCCAAGGTAAGAGAAAAAGCTCAAATACGCAACTTAGCCGCCAAACAAAGAGCTGCCAGAAAATATAACGCCAACCTATGCCCAAGATCGTTCATAAAAGGAGAATTAGTTTGGAGAATGGCCAGCAGTGCAAGGAAGAAGGATGACAACTTTTCCGCCAATTGGGACGGCTCATACCGGATACGTGAAGATGCTGGGGGAGGCGTATATCGGCTGAAGCAATTGTCCAGGGAAGAAATACCCAACACATGGAATGTAACCTATCTCAAGTTTTACTTCAGTTAAAAACATGTATTGTATCACACCAAACACTTGTAACCCTGGGTGTACTCTTTTTCCTCACCTAGTCTTTTTTCCCTAAGGAGGGTTTTGGCCAGGGAGGTTTTAACGAGGCACCCTAGATTCAATGAATATAACGAAGGTTTCCCAACTTTACGACCATTCCTTACTTCACTTCTCGCATTCGTGTAAGTTCCCCACCCTTACCACAAGTATGCGGCCTGGGTCGAACACCCTTACCTTGATGTTAATTCGTTTAAGTTCCCCACCCTTACCACAAGTAAGCGGCCTGGGTCGAACACCTTTAACTTGATGTTAATTCGTCTAATTTCCCCATCCTTATCACAAGTAAGCAGCCTGGGTCGAACACCCTTAACTTGATGTTAATTCGTTTAAGTTCCCCACCCTTATCACAAGTAAGCGGCCTGGGCCGAACACCCTTAACTTGATGTTAATTCGTTTAAGTTCCCCACCCTTACCACAAGTAAGCGGCCTGGGTCGAGCACCCTTAACTTGATGTTAATTCGTTTAAGTTCCCCACCCTTACCACAAGTAAGCGGCCTGGGTCGAACACCCTTAACTTGATGTTAATTCGTTTAAGTTCCCCACCCTTACCACAAGTAAGCGGCCTGAGTCGAACACCCTTAACTTGATGTTAATTCGTTTAAGTTCCCCACCCTTACCACAAGTAAACGGCTTGGGTCGAACACCCTTACCATACAATCGAGTTTGCCAAACATAACATACATCACAATTATCAACATCCGACAAACAAGATAGCAGACACAAAAGCATTAATCACATTAAACGTAAAAGCAAAGTAGTGTACGAAGTGTTACGAACATAGTGTACCAATTATTACAAACATAGAATCAATAACCATTTCGAATCATAATGAATAAAAGTCCAATGCCAATTTGCCATTGCCCCCTTCCACGGCAACCTCCGCTTCCTTCTCTGCCTCCCCCTCTGGACTGCTCTCGGCCTCGTCAATAAGCTGCCCATCAACCACATCTTTGTTAACATAAAACCTTGAATCAACTGCATCAACATCCTGGTGAAAGAAGGCTGCCTGCCGCAACCCTTTCTGGAACCTGTTGATGTGCTCTTGGATGATACAACCCTTCAAGTCATCAAGCTCCCCCTCAGCACCCTCATACTTCTCCTTCAACTCGTCATAATCCACCTCCAGGTCCGCTATCCTTTTATTGAGTTTACCCTCCGAATCCAAGCAACGAACCTTCCAGGTTCCCAACCTTTTCTTCTCCTCCTTCCAACTCTCCCTCTCCTTCTTCCAGGCGACCCTCTCTTCCGCCAACTTATCAACCTTCCCCTACAACTCCTCCACCTTTTCTCGACTTCCCTCCTTTACTTCTCGTCGATACAAAGATCCAACCCGACGACTTAGAATCAACGCCTTGCTTCCAAATTCCACCATAGTCCTCACCAGATGATCGGGCTCCATATTGTCGATAGAGTTGATGACTATCTCTGGAAGATTGATGTCGATGTCCTTCCTAATAGACGTTTCTGGTAGTTCAATCAAACCGGATTGTGGTCCTTTGGCCCTACTTGATGACCCCGACCCAAGTAACGCAGCCCTGACTTTCTTCAAGTCTTTACCCTTACCGAGTCGAGCCGGTAGCTCAGCCTTTCTTTTAGTGCCACCATGCACATGCACCTCAACCAGCAACTCCTGTAAATTTGAAAAAGCGCCAAGTTCTTCTTCCCGGACTGAGCCATATGCCCTACAAAAATGCACCAACATCCGGTTAAGTCCACTTAGAAACATCAAAACAGTTTAAGTCATAAACAAATACCTTCAATATCAATAATCGGGTGAACTGAATTATAAACCCTAACTAGGCCCTTAGTGGGCAACTTATCAGAAAACTTCATCAAGACCTCCATCACCTCCTCATCCACCGCCGACAACTCTTCGGTGCCCATGTCCTTGTACCGAGAGGGGGTGCTCGTCCAACTAAACGAGAATTTTGTTCTCCCATCTGCATTAAGGAAGTAAGACCTGCCCTCCTCCTTAACCACAACCTTAAAGTAACTGTCCTTGAAGTGCTTGAAGGACTATAAGAACGCGTCCAATCTGCTAATACTAGGAGGGCTCACCAAGGATAACCAAGTAGTCGGCTGACAGGGCCTAGTGTCATAAAAATACAAAAATGCACGAGGAGAAGGTTGTAGATACAGTGATTAACACAAAACACGAAAAGCTTGCATGTAGGCCCAACTGTTCAGATGCAACTGCGTAGGTGCCACGTTGAGCTCACGAAGTACTCCCATGGTGAAGTCATCCAACGACAATCTCACATGCAACTAGGAGAAATGACACATATACATATAAAAGAACTTCTTGGTCGCCACCTCTTGGCCGTGACATATGCGGTCAATGGCGCGCACCCGCTCCAAGGAAACGATACCCCGGTACACACCTTTAGCGATAACAGGGGTGCAGTTCAACCAAGAGTTTAGTAGACGCGACCACCGAAACAAAGACGACTAATTATGGACGTCCATCGCTATCCATTCGTAACCGGCCTTGGCCGGCCAATTACTCTCTACCATTTCTTCAAGAGGGTCTTCTCGCACCTCAGTCACCATCTCTATCAGAATTTTGCCCACCACAGTCGTTGGGCTACTACTCTCCTCCTTAACTTGTCTACCTACACTCCTCTCGGACTCTTTACTCTCACTACTGGAAGAAGATAACGACACATTATGACTACTACTAGACATACCTTTTTCTGAAAAGATGACTGCAGGATCTAGGAACTAGTCGGACAGGTATAACGAACGCAAAGTCTCTGATTATGAAATTCTCGCAAATGAACATAAACCCATCACGAAATCCGCATTTATAATAGTAAATCTCAAACGATATAACTTCTTCCCGCCAAAAATCACGACCTATACCAATCGACACAGGCACACCAAAGGCCATGGGTATCAGAAACGACGGCGCAAAAACCCCTTTTGATTAGACCTCTGACATCCCTTCACCTGCTACCAATCTTTTCCCGCCTTTAGCCTTAACACTGTTCATCACACTTAAAGGCTGGGGGACTGGTGTACCACACCTAGCCAGTCCCGCTGGCATATCATCACATATCATCCTTGACCGACATACCTATATCGGCAAAGGCTGGGGACTGGTGTACCACACCGAACCAATTTAACCAAGTAATAATAATAAACAATCACCATATCTACACGCAAAATCATTCAGGTAACCGGCCTAGGCTGACCTAAGCCTAACCGGCCTGAACCGATAACCTAAGACGCTAAAAGGAATAACCCGCCTAGGATAACCTATGAGCAATAGCAGCACAAGCCGCCAAACGGAGTAAGCAGTTTATGCCGACCACCTTAAGATACTCAATGAAATCAAAGCCCCTTGATATCCAGTAAGCCCCCAATAGTCGAGACTAAGGGCCTGGGCCAAGGTCTAGGCCCACCTATGGCCCAAACCAGGGCCCAATCCATGGAATGGGCAAACATAATTAATAATCTATAAATATACATGGACCCCAAAAATTAAGGGTACACATTCATTACTTCATTAATCACCTGATTTGACTTTCTGAGAGCTTTGGCTGACTTAAGCTTCGGTGTCCCTTCTGCAGGTAACCCCTCCTAGGTCCAGGCCAATATATGCCAAATGGGAAGAGGCCAACCGAGGAGACAACGGACTATATGGGTAAGGTGATACTTGTGCCTAACTGATCTGATTGTTTGTTTACTTTAATTTTTTAAATTCTAATGAATCTCTTTTTTATGCACTAATAAAAATGATAATACATAAGTTAATCAAAACGACGCAAAGAAAAAATAATAAACATAATAAGAAAATTTTACATAGATCTTGTATCTTTTGAACTCTAATATATGTTGGATGGTGATAAAAAAAATCATGGCAATTACATTCAATTTTTATGTTATAATAAATAAAAGTTATTTATACAATTATAGTGAAAAAATACAGTATGATTGATAATGATTTAGAAAATAAATTAGATAGAATATATCAAAATAGTATTCTACATGATGAACATAAACAACAAGTAAAAATATTAAAAAGTTAACAAATGTGTGTCTGAGAAACAATTTGAAAGACTATTGAAAGAAATCGCACAAAGGAAAACAAATGTATAATTAAGTGTATAATAAAATGAAAAATACCTTAGAGATCTAAGAAAACTTTTTAAATATCAATATATATACTGAATGGTTGAGAAATAAAAAAAAATTATTTTAGCGAAACAAAAGAGTTTTTAAATGAAACAAAAATTAAGTAAAGAATTTTTTTAAATATTACCTAGTAAATGAAAGGTTTATGCTATTTAACACTTAAATTGGGAATATTAAACACATATGAAAGGAAAATATACAATAAATAAAAATATTAAAAAAATAATAGAAATATTCAAATATGAGACATAAAAAGTTTTTAATTGACATACATCATTTTCACATAATTATATAAAGGTTATGATAAGATGAAAAATATATTGGAGATACGAATGCAATTCATGACAAATCAAATAATTAGAAGAAATAAAAAGTGTGTGCGTGTGTGTGTGTGTGTATGTATATATATATATATATATATATATATATATATATATAGGGTTACTTAATTAATTGTGAATATTTTAATAATTTAAACGGGGACGGAGATGTGGCGGGGACAAGTACTATGGCAGGGATATGTACATCCCCATACCCAATTGAAAAAGTTGGGGATTCCCCATACCCATACCCATACCCAGTCAATGCAGTGATTCCCCTTTAAAATGGGGACGGGTTTAGGCAATACCCACGGGGTCGGGTTTATTTGCTATCTCTATCCACCGCCAAACGCCACACCAGTAAATGCATTTTACTAGTTTTTCTCACTGTAGAACCAAGTCTCACTTTCTCTATATTCTAGCAAGCTCCCTAGAATCACCAACAGATCACTTTTACCTGTGATTCTATTTTAATAGGTTCGCAATACCTCCTAGTAAGAAGGCACTATTACCTTTCCCATATAGAACCCATTTACCTGGGAACCCAATTTCAATTTGGACTTGCATAACTCCTACTCCAGCCACCAACAATCCCTTAGTTCATTCTACATTCCATTCCTAGATAACTAATTTTCTAGTAACAGTCCTGCCAAACACTCTCCTACAATACACATATCATTAAAAAATCCTTAAGGAATGTTTGCATCCTAATTTCACTTGAGCACTTCGCAAAGAACCTCAATACTCTAATTTCCCTTCTACAATTCATATATAATTTTGTATCATTCACCTGATATCAACCATTTTTCTGTCTCAATACTCATAACCATAACCTAACTCTAAATTCAGTTCTCCCCTTTTAATTATACGCACTTTATCCACTCCTTCATTCCCTGCTCAAGGTTCCTTACTCCACCTCCATTAGCAAAATATAAAAATAGAACCCCAATCCTACAATGCCCCTCACACCCACTTAGTACCAATCTGTACTACATTGGCGCCTGGCGGCAGGTCACGTGCCGCCAGGCAGTGCATATAATTCTGGATAAAACCCAGAATTTCTCAACACCTGCGAAGACCCCAAGACCAATCCCATTACCATTCTTTGCCTATTTCCTCAACACTGCCATTAATCACGATTACAGTTATACAACTTACACCATATCTGTTGACATGAGAAGCCAAGGTGGTTTGCTTCTTGAAGATTTTATGAAGATTTAATGAAGCCCTTTTGAACTATCTTGAAGCCATTACCATTGGAATGAAGCCTACATTGATGAAGGAAATGAGATTTGATGATAACTATGTTAATCAAGGGTGGAACGTGTGCTCTCCACATAATTACATCATTAAGAAAGTGTATTTGAAGTTTGTAATTCATATTATAGACCTTGTAGCATTAATTAGATGTATTTGGTCTTTGTAATGTTTTTTAATCTATTGAATCGTTTTTCAACTAGTTAAAATGTCTATTTTAGTCTGTTGAATGGTTTTTCAACAAAAAGGTTGGTTGTAGTAGTGTTAAACTGCAACAAATTCAACCAGTTGATTTATTTTTTAATCGACTGATTTCACTTAAGTCAAGTGAAATCAATCGATTGATTTGGAAATCAACTTGTTGAATTTCGTAATAGTTTGACTATAAAAGCTGTGATTTTCGAAAGAAAGGTCTGTTGATCAATTTTGAACGTGAAATTGCTCTGAAAACTCGTGGAAACTCTCTCCGTCCTGATCATACAGTTTGCAGCTGTTGAAGATTGATCTTGGATCAATTCCTAAAGCTATTGGCTTGGCTTGAAGCTAGGAGAAAGTGGTTTTTGGTAGGCTGGGTTGTGCTACCATTGAGGTTTGATCTTTCTCAAGCTTTGTGTGTGTGTCTGGTGGTTTTCCAGGTCTACAAGAGGGTTTTTGATGTGCTGGTGTGTCTCTTGTGTGATTCAAGAGTCTTTTGTGGTGTTTTTGCATATTTTGAAAGTGTAAGGGCGGATACTTTGTAAATCTTTTGAAATAGTGCACAATCAAGTTTAGGTTGTCTTCACAAACTGGATGTAGCTCAAGTTTGAGTGAACCGATATAAAAATCTCGTGGTTTCCTCTCTTCTCTAACCTTTCTCTCTTGCATATTCATTTTAAATTTTCAAGAATTTGTGTTTTAATAATCTTTTTCATGTTCTTGCATGTTTACATGGCATCTGCAACATTGAGCATGTTTGCATAATCATTTAGAACTTGTCTTGATCAATCTTGTGCATTGTTCCTGGTTTAAAACTCAAATATGCATTTCTACATTTTTTTCCCAGTATTTCAGTCGACTGTTTTCTGTTTCAATCGGTTGGTTATACCAGAACAAAATCTGTTTAGTAAAATCAATCGATTAACTCTGTTTTTTGACCGATTGAAAGTGTACAATTCAATATTGTTTGCATCCTAACTTGGTGATCTAATTGATTTAATTAAAGGTGGTTTTTAGCTTGCAAAGATAGCCTAAATTTTTAACTAGCCAATTCAACCCCCTTTCTTGGCATTTCAACCATTTCAAATCTAACAATTGGTATCTAGAGCTAGGTACTTGAAATGGCTGAAAACAAGTTACCCTTTGCTGAAGGTGCCTCAATTCATAGACCCCTTATGTTTAGTGGCATTAATTACCAATTTTGGAAAATTAGGATGAAAATATTTACTGAGTCAATAAATCAAAGGATATGGGATGCAATCATAAATGGACCATATACTTATAAGCATATTGTTGATAATGTGCAGGTTGATAAGCCATGAACTAAATGGATTGAGGAAGAAAGGAGGAGAGCCCAATATGATTGCAATGCAAAGAATATCCTCACTTCATCTCTCAACATGGATGAGTTTTTCCTGTTTCACAATGCAAGAATACCAAGGAAATGTGGGAGGTTCTTGAAGTGACTCATGAAGGAACCAATGACGTTAAGAGAGCAAGGAACCATGTCTTGATTCAAGAGTATGAGCTATTCAAGATAAAGCAAGGAGAATCTATAGCGGATGTGCAACAGAGATTCACTCACATAGTGAACCATTTCATGGGTTTGGGTAGGGAATTTGACAAAGAAGAGTTAAACATCAAGGTGCTGAAGTGTCTTGATAGATCTTGGCAACGAAAGGTCACGACTATTTCATAAAAAGAGATCTATCCACTTTGACTATAGCTACATTGTTTGGCAAGCTTAGGGAGCATGAGATTGAGATGCAAAGGCTCAATGAGCTTGAGTCAAGTGAGAAAAAGGTAAGGAACATAGCCTTGAAGACTAGCACCAAGAAGAATGAGGAACCTGAGGATGAGGTGGCTGAATCAAGTGAAAGTGAGAACTTGAATCTCCTTGTCAAAAGGTTTGGTAAGTATCTTAAAAGGAAAGGTACCAAAGGTAATCCCAAGAGGTATACTTCCAAACACAATGAATCAAACTCTTCTAATTTTACATGTTATAACTGTGGAAAACAAGGACATATAAAAATTGAATGTCCAAATGCTAACAAAGAAAAGGAGAAGAGTGTTGATAGGAAAAAGGAGAAAAGGCCAAAGGAGAGACGTGCAAACATTGCATGGGAGGACAATGATGATTCAACAACAAGTAGCTCCTCACAAGATGAGAGTGAAGAAGCCAACTTGTGCCTCATGGCTGGTTATGAGTTATCTTCCTCAAGTCAAGTAAGTTCTCTAGACATAAATGACTATAATCAATTATTGCATGATTTTGAAGAGTTGCATAATGAAGCAACTAAGATTTCTACATTAAATAATCGGTTGAAAGGATGAAACAACTAGTTGGAAAATAGAGTTAGTCAACTGGAAAATGAAACAGCTGATTTAAAAATTGACTTTGAACATTTAAAAATGATTTACAGTAATTCAACCGACTGTTTTAGAAATAAATAAGCTGAAAAACCCAGTGAAAACTGCACAATTTTGAAAAATCAAGTGAAATACCTTATAAAGACATGTGCAAGGTTTATAAGAGGGGAAGCAAACTTAGAGGTTGTTCTTGGTCCTCAAAACTGTGTGTTTGGCAAAGCTAGACTTCGTTACAATCCTTCTTTTCGAAAGAAAACCAACAAGTTCTCTAGTTTCTTTTCAAAAAGTATGCCAATTGACATGCCATTCATTTCATGCAACTACTGTATGGAAAAAGGTCATGTTATTAAGAACTGTCATGCTAGGAAATATGATGTTCCTAAAGGGATTATGAAATGGATCCCAAAAGGATCTAGAAAGGCATAACCATGATGGACCCAACCTATCAAAGGTACCAAGTAATCCAAATCTATTTTGCAGGTCATAAAAGGTGATAAGAAAGATTTGTGGTACCTTGATAGTGGTTGTTTGAGACATATGACAGGAGATAAGACCAAATTTGCAAAGTTAGAGTTGAAAGAGGGGTGGTTTGTAACCTATGGAGACAACAACAAAGGAAGAATCCTTTGAAATGGAGTCATAGGCAATGAATCCTCTTTCAACATCAAGAATGTGCTGCTGGTAGAAGGACTCAAACACAATTTGATAAGTATAAGTCAACTATATGATAAAGGCTTTAAAGTCATGTTTGAACCAAATAGTTGTTTGATATATGATGCATGTGGTAGTATTGTTTTGATATGCAAAAGAGTCAACAAAATATACCTACTTGATCTGCATCATGCATCATTTAACATCCATTGTTTGCTTACAAAAGAGGATGACACTTGGTTATGGCATAAGAGACTTTGTCACATACATATGCAGCATTTCAATTGACTGAATAGAAAACAGCTGGTAGAAGGACTACCAAAACTCAAGTTTGAGAAGGATAGAGTGTGTGAAGCATGTCAAAAAGGAAAACAGATTAAAGTCTCTTTTAAACACAAAAATGTTGTTTCAACTGAAAGACCTTTAGAGATGCTTCACATGGATCTATTTGGTCCATCTCGAACCATGAGCCTTGGTGGCAATCTTTATGCATTAGTCATTGTTGATGATTTTTCTAGGTAC
>Ga0214542_1003919_pt1 | contig 29856 bp, 7 predicted proteins | sample CNSS1metaG_FD_160096 | JGI IMG/M metagenome (GOLD analysis project Ga0214542, IMG submission 160096) | Root nodule microbial communities from cowpea collected in UCLA plant growth center, Los Angeles, California, USA - CNSS1 | ecosystem: Host-associated > Plants > Roots > Nodule | place: USA...
TATATATATATATATATATATATATATATATAATCTTCTGTATTTGATAGTAGTATTTGACTTAACATTAAAATAAAAATATGTCAAACCGTATAAACAACTCAAATACACTTCTGAAATGTGTACGAAACATCAAATAAACTTAACAAAATTTGATTAAAAGAACTAAATTCACGTATTTCGAAAGATGAAGAACTAAATCGGTCTAAAGTTTCAAAATTGACTAATTTCAAAATTTATTAAAAGTCAAGGGATCAAAAACATATTTAATCCTAATTGTTGTTGATATACTACAAAAAAAACTTCTAAATAGTAATTAATTTTAGTGACAAATAATTATTAGTAACTATAGTGACCAAATTAGATGTCAATTTACAAAACTAAAATTTATTAGTTATTAAAATAATCACTATTATGAATAAAAAATTATAATTGGACACAAAATTGGTCTATAAAACTAGCTATTATGATTTTGGCTACTAAAGAAAATTAATCACTAAAAATTAACTATTAGGTTTTGGCTACCAAAATGACTTGTTTCTAAATTGGTCTCTAACTAATTAGTGTTAATTTAGTGATGGATAGTAATTTTTTATTTATAATAATGACTATTTTAATAACTAATAATTTTTAATTTTGTAAATTGGTATCTAAATTGGTCACTGTCACTACTAAAAAATTCATATTTCCTGACAATTTTATTTGGAATTTTTTTTTGTAAAAAATACTTATAAATTTTGTTATGAAAAATATTTTGCAGGAAATTGTTGCCAATTTTTTGTAAAATATTTTGCATAAAATACTTTCTCAACAAATTTTGTAAGAAATACTTAATTAAAAAATATAAAATTTTGAACACTAAAAGATTTCAATAAAAAATCAATTAAAAATACTCATATTTATACATAAGTTAAAACTTTTTAATTAAATTTAAATTTTATTTTAAGATTTTTACTAACTCTCTTCTCATGTTCAATTCTAAAATTTGATGAGTTCAAGAACTTGTTCTACAGGCTCCAACCAACCTATCACCTTCTAAGAATTGGATTTGTATTCTTATAACATACTTTAAAGAAGCCGTTACTAATCAAAAAATGTTATTTTAATATAGTTTCTACGAATTTCAGTTGCTTAATATTAAAAATAGTTCATTACATAAATAATTTTTGATAAAATTATAAGGAATTCATATACCTACGATATGGATTAGAATAACATTTCTATTTATAAAGTAATATTGTAAAAAACTATTATTAAAATTACTCTGGAAAATTTACATTTGTTAAACTATGATTAAAATAATATATTTACAGATAAGAAATTTTTATAAAAAGAGAATTTCTCAAGGAAATTTTAAATTCTCTAGACTAAAATTTTATTTAGGTATTTTGAAATGAAATTTAAGAAGCGTTAAATATGTTTTTTATCCCTCAAGTTTGAGTAAAATTCGGAATTAGTCTATGTTCGAAACTTTTGACCAATTTAATCCTTTATCTTTAGAAAATCCATGAATTTAATCATTTTAACTAAATTTCGTTAAGTTTATCTGATATTTCAAGCATATTTTACGATAGTATTTGAATTGTTTACGACATTTGATATATTTTCTCTACAATGTTAACTCAAATATTATCATAAAATGCTTTTGAAATATCAAATAAACTTAACAAAATTTGGTTAAAAGAGCTAGATTCATATATTTCTAAAGATGAATGACTAAATTGGTCAAAAGTTTTGAAGAGGGACTAATTTCAAATTTCATTACAACTTGAGGGACCAAACTTGAGGAACCAAAAACATATTTAACTCATTTAAGAATTATCAATCTTTATAATATATTTTAAATTCATGAAATTAATTAATTTTCATCAATTACATCTCACTACCATTTAATTTCTATACAATTTAAAGTTATATATATGTTGTGCACATTCATCAATTATACTTACATGTATTTCAGTTTTAAATAAAATACTCACATATTTATTAGGTGAAATAACAAGAGAAAAAAATAAAATAGAGAACGATGTCATTATTTGATTAGAATGATAACATTTATTGTATTCTTTGTTCAAATAAACTATGGAAGAACATATATTGTTTTTCGGAGAAAGGTAGAATACTAAAATGAGTTGCCACTAATTAATAGTTATTAATAATTGTTATAATCACACATAGAAATGATTAAACTGTGTAGACAGAGAGATATATAAGATGATTGATAAATGGATTTATTTGTTTTTAATATAAGATGATTGATAAGTTGATTTATTCACAGAAAAGTGAATAAATTTCAACAATGTATGGTACACATGCATTTTTGACGGACACACTTGCCGCCGGGGAAACGTTCGGTGTTGCACACAGCTTCACAGTTCCTATCGCTGAAGCATAAACCCTTGAAGTTCTTGCTCGGCGTTGAACATTCTCTCGCCTCTGTTCTCTTCACGCCAACATCTATTTCATCACATCATTCATTAATTTCATCATAAACAATACTATTCTATAGAAGTAACAATTAAGACGCAAAATATGTTATAATGTTAATCTTCATTTACCAGTAGCGAAGACAAGGAAGAGCAAGAACAAAAACCCTAATGTTTTCCTCTCCATTAGATGATAGTCTCTGTGATTCAATAGTTGAAGCTCTGGTTATGACAGAAAGTGATGATGAAAATGTTGTGTTTTGGAGGTTCTTATATACAGTAAGATTGCAGTGACACAGTTTGGCGTATAACTACAAAACCACACTTTCATACACATGGCTGGATTATTGAAGGAGTAGGGCTGCCATGACTCCGTAATTATAAAATTATGTTCAATGATGGCTAGATGAAAGAAAAAAGTTAATTATAAAATTTCATGCAAAATTATTATTTAATTGTTTTAAAGATACAATTATGTTAAAGTTATTTTATTATTTCATTATTTTTTAACTTTTTCCATAAACTTCAAATAAATTATACATGATAATTGTATAACACTTACAAATATTCACTACAACAATTTATAGTTTAGACCACACTAAAATAGATAATGGTTAAATAAATGTAGCCTAAACATGTAATAAACAATATTTTTATAAATGATGTATAAATATCATGAAAGTCCATGATTATATAATTGTTGCTTTAAACTATGTGGGCAAAACTAGTAAAAATGTGGTCTAAAAACATAGGTAAGCTATAAAATCAACATGTCAAATTGTTGTCTATTGTGAGAATTTTAAGCAACGGTTTTAAAAATATTGTCATACTAAAAACCAAACCGTTGTCTATTATCTATAGCTACACTCACCTATACCACACCTAAAAAATTGTGGTCTAATCTTTAGACCACAGTTTTTATAATTTATATCATAATTTTATGTCGTTGTCTAAAGTCATTTTTGTTGTAGTGATTTTTATCTTTTAAATAAATTAAAACTATATTAATAATTATTAAAATTAAATTATAAATAATAATTCTATAAATTAAAATTGTATTAATAATTATTAAAATTAAATTATAAATAATAATTATATAATATTTATGAGCATTTATGTATTGCATTAATTATTATAGAGGTTTAAATTAATTTAATATTATAATTAACTATAAAATTTAATATTTATTAATTATCATAACCGATGATAACCTCTAATATAAATTAAAACTGTATTAATAGTTATTAAGATTAAATTATAAATAATAATTACATAATATTTATGAGCATTAATGTATTGTATTAATTATTATAGAGGTTTAAATTAATTTAATATTATAATTAACTATAAAATTTATAAAATTTAATATTTAGTAATTATTCATAACCTCTCTAATTGAAATGTTAGAAATTATTTTATTTTATTTATAGGACGAAGCAAAAACAATCTATTTAATAATTTATTTGATACACACTTATAAAAATTTAAAAAATAATTAAATAATAAAATAACAATATTTTAATACAGCTAAAAATGAAAATATAATTAAATGTAAAAGAAGAAAATTAATTTGAAGGAGTGACAAATAATATATCCACCAGTGCAGTAAAGGCTTTCTACCCTGATTATTTTCCACAATTTACCTCGGGTCTGGAACCGAGACTTATTAGCACCCGAAGCCATATATCCAATTTTATGCCTCAGTTATTTCAAAACCGGTGCCATATACCCAGTTTTCTGCCTCGGGTCAGATAGGACCGAGGCCATAGGGTAAAAATATTTTTTTTTTATAATTATCATAGATCTAAATGAAAATATGAAAATTATAGAATCCACGGGTCACTCAAGATGCAAGCGACATACAAGATCATCCAATCTAAACCCACACTTGTCAACGTTGTCTAATTGAGAGACCACAAAATCAAATTGACCCATCCCTCAACGTTCTATCTACTCCCTAGTTTCCAACTACAACAATCAAATTTTCAAATTTTTAAATTGAAGTTGTGTTTTCACGACAATCCTTGACAATACGGATAAATGTAGCCAGTCTTAGAGAGCTCCAAACCCTGACATAAACCCAGCAGTCTCGTTAATCACTGGGTGGCATCATCATTATCTTGCTCTACTTCAGAAGCTGGCTCATCTTCTTCTTCGAAACCATCGATGCCATAAGCTGCATGGCCACTTCCAAAAGCTTTAATATGGTCTTTAAGAGATCTCTTGTGCTTGAAATCGGAGTCACAGATGCAGTACCAGAGCTTGCCACGAGCAATTCATAATCTTGACAAAATTATTGAGACTCCCACTTCCGCCTAGCGAGCCTCTCCTTCTCCCTGCGGCGCTGTCTCCGGGACCGGTCCCCGCCAGGACTCCGCGGATTCGCGAAATGCCGGTAAATCTCCGCCATCAGTTTCTCCGGCGGCGATCCACTCTCCACCACCTCATCTCCGCAATCATCACTGATAGAACCCCTAAACTGCTTTTCCTCCACAACAAAGTGTGTTTTCCCCATTAAACTAACCTCCATAGCAACCAATTCGCTCTGAATCCTGCGTTCCACCCCGGGTTTTCCATCAGGATCGAGAAATGTAACCACGTCCCCATCTTCCGAGAGACTCATCCATAGGAAAGGCGTTTTGGTGACTCCATAGGCGAGGGATTCGGAAGGGGAAACCCTAGACGCAGAGATAAACGAGGGACACCATTCGAAGAATAGCAACAAAGGGGTTTCAGATCCGCTTCGGCGCAAGAGAGAGAGACGCGCGAGAGAGAGAGAGAGAGAGAGCGAGAGAGAGAGAGAGACGCGAAATGGAGGTTCAACACAAGGGGCTCGTTCGCGTGGTGGTTGTAATGGCCGGAGGTGGTCGAAGGTGGCCGGAGGGTGTGGTGGTAGTGGGTGCAGCGAAGAGAGAGAGAGCACGCGAGAGAGAGAGCGAGGGGAGTGAGTTGCAGAGGCGCAGGCGCGGGAAAGAAGAAGGGTTCGCGAAATTCAAACCCTAAATAAACCCTATGGCTTCAGTTGTTAGGGGAACCAAAGTCATAAACCCCTTTTGGCACTGGGTCTCCTTGGACCGATGCCAAACAGCTAACGTCCAGCCACTTTTTGGCTTCGGGTCTTACTGGACCGATGCCTATACCACTATTTGGCACCGGTTTTGGGCGAACCGGGGCCTATACCCCTCTTTGACTTCGGGTATTTGGAGAATCGAGGCCTAAAACTTGGCTCTAATTGCAAAAATGTCGTCGCGCCATTATATGCTTCGGTTCCTGGCCAATCGAGCCATATAAGGCGAGGTAAAATGAGAGTTCTGCACTAGTACTCATCACACTTAAAGAGTTTCTCTATTGAAACTTGAAAGGTTTGAAAGATCCAGTTTTTAATTTTTGCAACAAAAAAAAATCTCTTTGAAATTTATAAATTTTTAAAATTTGTTTGTGATGAAAATATTACATTTTCATGTAAAAAAATTTCCTTTTTATTTATAATTTTTTTGTCACTCTTTCAAATTATTTTTCTTTTTTTACATTTAATTTTATTTTAACTTTTAACAATATATAATTGTTTTATTATTTTTAACTTTAATAAGTGTGCATCAAATAAATTATTAATTAGAATTATATTTATTTTTGAACATTTTTATCATTAAAATAAAATAAAATTATATTTACAATGCTTAGGTCAATATTTATTTATTATTCTATTTCATAATTAACATAAAATAAATTATATTATTTTATGTTAATTATGAAATTGTACGTTTATATATATATATATATATAAATAAGCGGACAAAACAATGAGTTACTCTAATAAAAAAATAAAACAATAAATACTTAATTAAAAAATGTAAATTTTTGAACACTCCGAAAATTTCAATGAAAATTCAATTAAAAATGCTTATATTTATAAATAGCTTAAAACTTAATTAAATGTAAAATTTATTTTGAGATTCTTACTACCATTTAATTTCTAAACAGTTTAAAGTTATATGTTGTGCGCATTCATCAATTATACTTTACATGTATTTTAGTTTTAAATAAAATACTCCCATATATATTACGTGAAATAACGACAGTAAAAAATAGAAAACAATGTCTTTATTTGATTAAAATCATAAAATTTATTGTATTTCTTACTTGTTCAAATTAACTATGAAAGAACATATATTGTTTCCGGAGGAAGGTAGAATACTAAAATGAGTTGCCATTAATCAATAGTTATTAATAATTGTTATAATTAATCTATAACCATAAAGATAATTTCTCTTTTTTTTCATATTTTATAATATGCGTTTTATCTTTAATTATTTTAAAAATTAATTATTTTTAATTATTTTTTAAAAAAACTTTTTTCTTTTAAGTTATTATTTAAAATTTTCTTATATATATATATATTTTTTTAATTTTATATTTAATAATTATTCTAAAAATTATATATTTATTACTGATCTTAACTTAAATTTTTTAAAAATAAAAAATTACACTCGCACCTGTGTTCGCTAATGGCATATAAAAATGATTAAAATGTGTAGAGAAAGCCAGATATACAAGATAATTTATAAATGAATTTATTAGGATTTTATATAAGATGATCGATAAAGTGATTCATTGACAGAAAAATGAATAAATATCAACAATTTGGTTGGATACACATGCATTGTTGATTTTCACATCTGCCGGTGGGAAAACCTTGGAGTTTACAGATAATCTCACAATCCTTCTCGATTATGCATTGACCCTTGAATATCTTCGCCGTTACTTCACATTCCTTCGCCTCTGTTCTCTGCACGCCCTCATCTATTTCATCACATTTTTCATTCATTTCACATTTCTTCATTCAAAAACACAAAACAACTTAATCAATATAATATCTTACCGGAAGCAAAGATTAGGACCAGAAGCAGCATAAACCCTAATATTGTTTTTCTCTCCATTGACGCCGATTCTTCAAGCTCTCTAAAATCACTTCAAAGGACGGAAGATATTGAGGTTTTTCTCTTTTTCTCTTCTGCGCTTCTTTATATAATCAATGAGGTGATAGATGTAGTTGCACGTGCAAAGATGACACGTGTGTCCATATGGTAATTACTCTCACTCACACTGCACGTGTGTGCTTGCAACTCCATTTGGGAACTACTCCCACTCACACCTTTTTCATGCTGTTATAGAATTTGCGTTTAATAATAAAAATGTTAAATTATACTTTTGATTTTTTCTTTATTAAGAAATGTCAAGATCATCTTCTATTTTATTATTTTTCATGCTGTTGTAGAATTTGCGTTTAATAATAAAAATCTTAAATTATTCTTTTGATTTTTTCTTTATTAAGAAATGTCACATGATCTTCTATTTTATTTTTTTCTCAATTTGATTATGATTTTGTTAAAATTGATTTAATTTGGTCTTTCTCGTTAATTCTTTATAAACAATGTTAAAGTCAGTGTTACGTATCAATTTGTGATTTGTTTGAATTTAATACAATTTGTAAAAAACTAACAACAATGACCAAATTGAATCAATTAAAAAAAAATGAATCAAATTGAGACTATAAAGATTGAAGACCAATTAAGCATTTTTTGACAAAAATAAGAACTAAAAGAATAATTTAACCAGACAAAAACTTAAAACGGAAAACAGCTTTTATAAATTTTTGTGGATTAGAAAATAAAATACTGAAAACAAAAATAAAGTCCCGTGAACTAAAATTTAGGAAATTAAAACTTTTGGAATTAAAAATAGATTTAATCGGTGATTTGGTTTTTATATTTAGATATTTGACTCAATTTGATTTGTATATTTGTTTTTTATGCAATTGAGTTTAATGAATTTGTTTATCTATGATGCAATAAACAAAAACTAATATCTTGAATTTGTGATCTTGAATATAAAAGTCGATTGTAAATATGAAGATGATGTCAATAAAATTGTGTTGCCGGAGATAAAAGAATTTGAGAGAAAACAAGGTTTGGATTCACTTCTCTCCTAATGATGTTAATGTTTATTTCACTAATGAGGACATATTGTCTTTATTTAAACATTATAAGGATTCAATTAAGTAAGAAAAGAGACATAAGGATTAAATTAATAATTAAAAATTTTATTAAATTGATACGTAGTTATCTTCTTGGTGATATTAACGCTAATTTAATGGTCACGTCAATTCAAATTAACAAAAATTAAACTCAATTACTAAAATGTAAATACAAGGTACAAAATGAAAGAAAGACCTAATTATAAAGACAATATTGTTAATTAAGCCTTGAAAACATGTATTAAAATAACTTTCATAAAAGAGTAACATTAATATCCTTAACACTCCAATAACATCATACAATTAATTAATGTTTAAGTATTTGACCTTTAAAAATTATAAAATTGTTTTTTTAATAATTATATTATTCTCAAATGTGTTAATTTTTTTACATGTGAAATGATAACATCTTAACAAGAATGTGTCAAATGTGGTAAAAACTCAAACATTAACCCAAAACGTCACTTGGCATGTCAAAAAAGTTGAACACAATTGAGTTAAAAAAATTTATTAATTCATTTTTAAAATTTGAGGACCAAATTGTATTAAAAAGTTTCAAACATGAACGAATTTCAATTTAATATTAAAATTTAAGGATTAACAATATATTTTTATTTAACAAGTTCAAAAAGTATAATTATCACAAATCCTACTTAAATCAATCTTTTTAAACACAAAAAATCAATTAATAATAAGAAAAATTAAACATTAAATGAGTGTATAAATTTGCATTCATCACTTATGAATATGGGATACATGTATGACAACACAGCAATAACAACAAGGATTGTGCAGGTGTATTGTGATTGATAAAACGCCAACACACACTAGGTGTTTTTGGTTCATATAACTGACTATACCAACTCTGATGCATTACATCTTATATGAGGCCTAGGGTTTTCTTCTTTCAGTCTTTCTATATCTTATCTTTTGCAATATGTGAGAGATTGTTATAAAAACAAAGTTTATTGTTGTATTGCAAAAAGTTATTTAAATCTTCTAGAGGAAGATAAAGAGTACATGATAGTGGGAGATCTTCTTCACGAGATCTTCCGCCTTTTAGCGAAAATAACTACTTGTGCAGATTTGTCTGTTGTTCGTTTTGTCTCCATCGTTGATCATCCTCAGATCATGGAGAATGTTTTCAGGTTGTTATCGTTTTCATCCTCCGCAAGTTAGGGGTCTTCCGCAAGTTATGGGATTTCGGCCCATCTCAACCCCCTTCCTCTATCTATAAATAGATGTCTTTTGCCTCCTCCAAAAACAAAACTCATTCTTCTTCTCTCTCGTTCTCTCATTCTCATTTTCTCCTTTCTTTATTTTATTATCCTGGGTTTAGTATTTTACTCTTTTTAGAGTTCCTCGTTAGCTTTGAAATTCTCAAAAAATCCGGAAAGTTTCTATTGTACCACTATAAAAAATTTGTATATTATTTACAGAAAATTTCTTAGCTAATATTTAGTGAATTCTTTGCTAACAACTTTTGCTATAGATTAACTATGAAATTGCTAGGAAATATTTCATAACTAAATCCAAATAGCTAAATCCAAGTGATTCAATTTTGTACTCACTACAAAAAATCGTGTAAATTATAACAATTTTAATATGATAGTTATTTAAAACCGTCACTTTTTACATAATAATATGATAGTTTTAAAACTGGCATATTTTACATATAAAATATGACGATTTTAACGGTCATCTTTTGAACTGCCATATTTTACATGCAACATACGACCATTTTAATTGTCATATTTTAAATAAATATTATAAACAGTTTTTCCCAATTTTACTATCCCCTGAAAATTTAATCCAAACTTAAATGTTTTGGCCCTCCACTCTTACTCTTGTTCCAAAATTTCATTTTCCCCCTTCTACTAAACATTGAGTCAGACCAAACCCAAGAATCATTTACCTTCGTCTTCTCCAAAAGAGAACACTCAAAGGTTTTTTCCATTTTCATCTTCAACTCGCTGTACACTAGTACCAAGGCAGACACAATGTCGCTTGTCACTAAGGTCGTTGCCCTATCTTTTTCCACGCGACAAACATCTTCCTTCTCTTCGTCCACGCACAAGCGCAATTCCTCTTCCAGTTTTAGGTATATGAAATCTCTCCAACACTATCATTCAACTTCTATGTTCATCTTTCCTTTTTATTTTGTAGTAGAATGGTGGGGAACGAGAATATATTTAGGGTTTTACTCTTGAAAATTTGGTAATTGATTTAGGGTTTTCATAGATTATCACTACCAAAAGTGATTTGGAATCAAAGGAACAAAGTGAGATAGATGGGTGGTGCATTGTAATGGAGATCATGAGAAGCATGACTTTGGAGGACTCCTTTGGAAGAGAAGCAACTCACCACACCTGTAAAGCCAGTGCCGAGGAGCGCCCGCATTTTGGAGGTTCCCATCTCTCTATCTCTTTATCCCTCTTTTGTGGGGTTTTGTTTTTTTTTTTCTTCTTTCTCCACAATCACATATTTCTTCTATTCTTCTAAATTAGATTTTGGTTGGAAGAAGATGCAAAGGCAGTAAATTGAAGAAGTATGAAGAAGGAGAGAAGGAAACGAGTTGTGATCATCCACTCATGAATTGTTTGTTAATATTCTTCTTTTAGTAATTTGAGTCTAGTTTGTTTTATTGAGTAACTATTTGCTTTATCGTTGTTGTGATATTTCTTGCACCCCTTTTGTTTCGAGGATGCACCATTTGGTCATCCTCCAATATCTAGAGTTGTTAATTGTCGCACCATTACTGCCATGACAATAAAAATATTGCCACTACCATTGAATTATTCTATGTTACAAAAATTTAGTTCATATGCTAGATTGCTAATAAGAAAGTTGTGAACAATATTATTTAAATGTTTCATATACTAGTCTATTTCGTGGACAACTCACTAATAAGGTTGGTTACATTGTATTTTGCAGGTTGTAAGCTTCATTTAGTAAAAGTGTTATTTTGCTTAATGCAACACCTTTTAGGAGGTTTCTTCGAATCCGATAAAAAACCCAAGACTAGTCAAAGTATTTCCATAGGTTGGAACATTTCTCATCCCTTCAAGTATAAACAATCTTACAAAGTTTTTATTTTGTAAGTATGGATTTATGGTTATTTATTGCTTCATTTCTTTATTTTTCACATGGTTTCAATATTTTAGTTAAGAACTTGTATACATATAAATGAGGTACTAAGGAATGTAGTAGAGCTTAAGCTTGAACTAAGGGTACATGTTATGTGAATTTAATTGAAAGTGTACATCTCACTACATTAAAATCTTTCATTAATATTGTATTTTCAACAATAGAGCAATATATAAAATTGTTGCTGCATATTCTTATACTTTTTTGTTTTGCAGAATTTAGGTTCCACTCTATCTTAGTACACTTTTTTAGGAGAAACTGATGGTGAAGGAATGAGTATTGTTTTGTACTTTAAACTTTCGGAAAGTTACTCCAAGGAACTTTCACTACCTTTTGAAGAAAGTATCAGATTAAGATAGAGCCTTCATGTGTAAATTACTTGCTCCTTAGCAATATGTTCTTCAAGTTGATTTGGAGCGTCTCTCAAAAGTTTAGAAGCTTTAAGCTTTATGAAGATCACTTGATAAAGAGATTTCACGTGAATTTTTTTTACATTTACATAAATTAAGAATGAGGTTTATCCATTTATTAGTAAGATATACTTTTGTTTGTTAATTTCTCTTTTTAGTGTTATAATTTTTTATATACTTTAAATTATCATCAAAAATTAATTTTATTGAATTATGAAAATATAAATGTTTCTAAAAAATAATAATAAAATATTAAATTACAACACTTGATAATGATGTAATTTATCTAAGAATTAATTATAATAATAATAATTAAAAATATTATAATATAATGATAATAATGTCAATTCTAAGCGTCATTTTTTTTCATTAAATTTGTTCTTTAGTAAAAATATTACGTCAATTATAAGTGACGTTATTTACCTCTTCAAAATGATGTCATTATATACATAGTATAAAATGACGGATGTTACGACGGTTCATCTAAAATCTTCATATTATATTTTATGATGACAAGAATTACAACGTTTTTAGAAACTGTCGCTCCAGTCAAATACAACGGTTAAAAATGACGCAAGATACATAATTAATTGTCATTATTTACATCTTTTTTTATAGTGACTTCCTCACATATTAACAACATATTAATTACAAATATTTTTCTTCATTAAATTCTCTAGTAAAATATCTTTTTGTAATAATCTTGGAAGATTCACGCAACATACCTCAAATAAATTTTTAAAGAAAATGATCATATACGCATCAAAATTCAAAATTTGTCTTTATTTTTGTCAGTTTTTACAATAGTCAATAATATATATATATATATATATATATATATATATATATATATATATATATATATATATCTATACAAAGAAGCGATCGAGTAAGCACGGGTGGACATGAAAATTAAGTAAAGTTTGAATAGAAAAACTATGGTTGGAGAAGGACATAATTAGAAGTTCTCATTAATTAATAATTTTTGTAACCACAACTGAAAATGACTACAAATGAAGTTTTTATTAATGAGAAATGTTGAATGAGTGAATTAATTTCAACAAGGTCTAACGCAGTGACACCGGAGAAGAAAGCCTTTACATTTGCCACTGGTAGCACCTTCCGTACGGCACACAATTGCACAATCGTTGTTGTTCACACATAAACCCTTGAAAGAGCTGCTTGGTGACCAACATTCCTTCGCCTCTGTTCTATTCACCGTCACATCTATTTAATCATTTCATTTGTCAATTTTTAATCATTTCATTTCATTCAGAAAAAACACACATCAATAGACATATATATCTTACCAGCTACTAAGACTACAAAGACAAGGAACATGGTAAATCTTTGCATTTTTGTCTCCATCGCACCCTAATTATTATACTTGTTCTCAAAATGATGAAGTTGGCTCTTCTACTTTCCACTTCTTTATATAACAGTTTCACATGCACAAGTCCCGCTTGAAAATAGAGCACCCAGCACCATTTGGGATCAAACTCTAATCTTTAACATATGATATCAATGTTTCTTATATCTATGATGCACGGATACAATATGTGTATCAGACACGATACATATCTTATACGTTAATATATTTATTTTGAAGAAGATAATAAGATATAATACGTGATAGATACGTGATATATGGATATTGAAAAAATGTATTGATAATTCTTAAAAACATAATAAATATATGATTATTATTGTGTGAATCAAAATTAAAACTATATGTACTAAAGTTGTCAACATAAAAAATATAAATTATTGTCATCATGAAAGTACCGCTACAATAAAACTTTTAAATAATTACCAATTTTAGTAACCAAAAATAGGTTAGAGATCAATTTCCTAATTAGAAACCAATTTAGAGATAAATTATTTTTGTAGTCAAAACCTTGGTAGTTAATGTTATTGCCTAATTTAGAAATTAATTATTTTGATAGTCGAAACCTTTGTAGCTAATGATAATGATCAATTTAGAAACCAATTCATAATGAATACTATTTTAATTATCTATTTAGAGACCAAGTATAATTTTGTGGAACTATTTTAGTTGCCAATAATTTTTAGTTTTTAAATTGGTACTTAAATTGGTCACTGTATAGTAACTAATTATATTTTTTTTCATAAAATTGGTCATTATTCAAATATTTTCTTGTAGTGTCCTATGACTTTACAAATTATATACTTCATTGATAAGTATCGATAAAGTATCGAACACGAATATGTGTTGGACACAAATACGTGACCCAAGTTGAAGTATCGGTGTATCATAGCTTATCGTAAATTTCACTTAAGTCCGTATTCATTTAAGTTTATATTCCGTCTAAATCCACATTTGAAAAAAGAAAACTTTTGAATCAATAATTTTGTGACTTTATTTTCACAAAAAACCACATAAAGTCAGTTGACTTTACATTTTATTATATAGTAACAAGTTTCTTCTGTAGTATATGTTTTATATTTATCATATATCATATATCTCTCATATTTTTATAATCTCTACAAATCCACAACACTCATAATATTTCATAGTATAATTATATGAACCATAATATCCTATATTATAATTTGACTCTTAAAATTTTATAAGTCCGCATTCCAATTAAGTCCGTATCAAACTCTCTGGTCCAAAATACAAACTTAAACGAATGTTTACTTATAATTAATTTTATAATGTTTACTGTAATTACTGCATTACACTTATTGCTTTTTTTCTATTATTAAGTTAAATCAGTTTTTGTTATCAATATAAACTAAATATTATGTTTAATGACGGGTAAGTAGTAACACTTGTTACTTTAACTGAAAACTTGAATTAAAAATATATTAAACTTTATTTTTGATGTTTTTTTTAATGAAATTTGACTATTATTTTTTATATTTTATAACGTTTGTTCCTTATTTCTTGGTTATTGTAGTATGTGTAAGTTACATTGATTGAGAAACAAGTACATTGACTAAGAAACAAGTAAACGCTACAAATTTTAAAAAATAATAATTAAATTCTATTTAAAAAGCATAACAAATAAAATTTCAGCATAGAGAATTTAAATTTTCTTGAGAATCAGTTTGTTATTAAGAATGTTCATCAATTAACATATTATTTTAGTGCAAGTTTGATAAATGTTTTTTTGGAATTTCAGTGAGAATATCTTGCAAAATTTCTTTGTAAATAAAACACTATTTTAATATAATGATTTTTTTAAATTAAAAGACATTATTATTTATGTAATAAAATATTTCTAATATTAAACATCTTATATTAGTGGAGACTATATTAAAAATATTTTTTATTAGTGAATAATACATGATAAAAATTTAATTTTTATAAAAAGTTGGATCTGACTGGCATATGTAAGACCATTTTTTTAAACAATTAATTAATGTAAAGGAAAAAAAGAAATACGAAAAGAAATATAACAATCATGAATTATTCAAATAGTAAAGAAAGAGTTCATCAACTTTTAGTATTAAAGACAAAAATTTAAATATTTATCAATAGATCATGCACACAAGTTAATCGTATTTTCCATCTTAATTGATTTTATTAACGTTAGAAAGATGTGTCGTTAAAATTAATTTTACTAACGAATTTAATTTGGTTTTGATAAAATATTATTTGTAATTACAACATTTGTTGTAGTTGATATGCAGGTTGGTCCTTCGTTGTGATAGAATTTTTTTCATCTTTATATAAATAAATATATAATTTAAATTATCTTAAAAAAATTCATATATTTTATATATTTAACATTCAAAAAAATATTTCTACATTTTTATAAAATTTGACACCTTTATAATATTTGTAAAAAATATGTCATTGATATAATTATTATCTTTATCTCGTGACTTTACATACTTGTCACCATAATTAAATTTATAATTTTATAATTATATCATTTTACAATTTTATAATTTCATAATTTATAGTTTTGTAATTTTATGATTTTATAATATTATGATTTTATAGATTATATAATTTTTTATTTCATAATTTTATATTTATATAATTTTATAATTTTATGATTTTGTAAATTTTTATTTTTATAATTTCATAATTATCTAAAGATTTAGCTCCCAATTTTTACTTTCATCTCTATGTTATATTAGTTAATAATGCAACTCAATATGCATTGCTATCACATCCTTTCCTTATGTTTGGCTTAAGAAATTTTTATTTGAAAGTGTTAACAGAATGGAGGAATAAAGGCAACCATTATGGAGGAAGTTGCCAATTAGTCTAATCAAGATTAGTTCATGAATGATTCAAGTGAATACTATTTTGGTCTGAAGTCTACTTGCTCAAAATGTTGTATATTTTGTGATTAAATCAGCAAAATGTCGTATATTCTGGTCTGAAATCTACTCGGTGATACTTCAACAGTCTATATTTTCACTTTTTTGTACATTATTCTTTGCTATTGAACTGACACTTCTCTTTTCAGGTCTCAAAGTCTTATATTGGAGTTGCTTTAAAGGTTTTAAATTTTGCAATATATCACAAACAACTTACAGAAATGGAGAAGTGAGACGGAAAACGCGAGACTGATCATAATAAAATGATGGTCCTAATCACGGTTCTAAAGATAGAAGGTGAGAAATAATTTAAACAAATTGGAAAATCTGAATATAATGCAAGCATCTTTTCGTTCTAATTACTACTATAATTAGATTACACAAAAATTCATTTATTGTCATATTCTACCACAAAAGTGTTTTTCTTTCTAACTCTCATAATTTAGCATCTTTGCACGTTTGTAAGCATTAAGCTTTTAAGTTGCCATGCAAATTTTGAGGGGTCAATGTGTCTACATTTCTTCAAATATATTTGTTCATTATGAACTAATAATACTAGTACTTTTTTTTTTCTAAATTAAGTTCATAATTGAATGCATGAAGAAAAATCTTAATCTTAATAATACTAGTTCTTGCATAACAGTTTGAAATTTGGAGTTATGACTTTAACTTTGTTTTAATTTTATAGAGTTTTGATAGATTAATGCCTCTAGAATAAACTATAATAATCTGATAAACAATTTTAGACATATAAGTTGGATTACTATCTAAAATTTTATCCTTCTCATTGTAGATTTATATTTTTTGTTTCATTTTTTCTAATTTCTAAATTTTAAACTTTATTTCACTTTAATATTTTTCTTTTATCATTTCAGATAGTTGACGATACAAATGAGTCCAAATTTATATTGAGGACAAACACTTTGAAAAAAAAATGGTAATGAATTAGGAAGAACAACAATAAAGAATCAATAATTTTATCTTTGTATAAGTAGGTTTAAACTCTAAACTCGAATTTTTTAATATTTAGAACATTATGTATTTTCTTTTTCCTAACATTATGTATTTTCTTTATTTATATTTACATTGTAATTGTTAATCATTTATCTAATAATTAATAAAATTAATTTTGGTTAATTTCTGTATACTTTACAAATTCATATATTTTGTTTATTTTTCATTATAAAAATAATTTTATTAAATTAATAAATAATAAATGCATATAGGCAATTACAAATAAAAGAAGTTTTAAACCTCTACAAAATAATAATCATTGATAAAAGAGGTTAAAACCTTTCATAAAACAATCTCCTCAATATAACTCAAATATTAGGGGTCACTTAAATCTCTACAAATAATTTGTGATGACTTCAATTGTGGAGGTTTAAAAAACTCCTGCAAATTAATTTACGGAGAATAAAAATCCCCGTAGATTAAAAAAAAAACTCCATTAAATAATTTTTTCAATTATATGAAATGAGTGCGTCATATTAATCCAAAAATTGTATGCCCATCACACTGCAATCCATTTTGATGAATCAAAACAAAAATAAATTGACCTGCATTATAAGTGAAAACCTTTTTTATTTTAAAGTAATTTTACAGATGTAAATACAGAAAATTAAATCCTATTAACTCATGAATTTAATTATTCTTTTTCTATCAATTACACTCTTACATTTCATTTAATATAATATATTAGGTTGTTGTCATTTTCCTCTTCCGCAAGTTGGAGGTCTTTCGCAAGTCATGGGATTTTGATCATCTCGACCCTCGCCTTCATTTATAAATTTCTTTTTCTTCGTCCAAAAACACAACTCATTCTTCTTCTCTTATCTCTTGTTCTCATTCTCATTTTATCCTTTCTTTATTTTATTATCATGGGTTAAGTATTTTCTAAAATTCTCGAAAAAATTCAAAAAGTTACTATTGCATATTGAAAGACGTATACAAGATATCCCGAATAAATTCTTAAAGACAATAATCATACACGAAATAATATATATATATATATATATATATATAGTCATATATATTGCTTTTTAAAAAGTGATGGAGTAAGCATGGGTGGACGTGAAAATTAAGCAAATAGAAAAACTATGGTAGGAGAAAGACATCATTAGAAGTTCTTATAAATTAATAATTTTTGTAACCACAACTGAAAATGACTACATATATATGAAGTTTTTATTAATAGAAAAGGTTGAATGAATGAATTAATTTGAACAAGGTCTAGTGCAGTAACAGAGGAGAAGAAAGCTTCTACATTCGCCACCGATGGCACCTTCCCTACGGCACACAGTTGCACAATCGTCATTGTTCTGACATATACCCTTGAAAGAGGTGGTTGGTACCCAACATTCCTCCGCCTCTGTTCTCTTCACTGTCACATCTATTTAATTATTTCATTTGTCAATTTCAAATGTTGTATTTCATTCAGACAAAACACACATTAATAGACATATATCTTACCAGCGACTAAAACTAGGAAGAGAAGGAACATGATAAACCTTAGCACTTTTGTCTCCATCACACCCCAATTGTTGTAACTGTACCTTGTTCAGTATGATGAAGTGGGATCTTTTTGCTTTTGCTTTCCACTTCTTTATATAACACTTTCACATGCGCAAGTGCCACGTGTGAATAGAGCATGCAGCACCTTGGTGAACCACCCAATTCACATCTTTGACATTAAATATATATTTATTGTTTTTTATTATTATTAAGTAAATGATATTTAGTTATTAATAATATAAATTAATATTGTATAATGTAAAATGGTAAGTAACACTGGTTACTTTAATTGAAAACTTGAATTAAAACTATATTAAACTTTATTTTTGATTTTTTTTAAATGAAATTTGACTATTATTTTTGTTTAGCAGTAGTATAGTAAGACACATATTACTTTTATTTAATACTGAATCATATTTCAAATACTTGAAATTCTTTATTTGTTTTTTTGTTGATTTATCTTTAAATCTTTGAATTTAAATAGTAGTTACTAAAATTAGCAAATTAATAGAACTAAAAAATATTTTTTTACTATGATAATTATATTACAATTAATAATTATTATTATTATATTACTATAGTGATATTGTTGTTATTGTTATTATTATCACTACAAGATATTATTATAGTGATATTATTATTATTACTATTGTTATTAGTATTTTTATCACTATGGATATTATTACAGGATATTATTACAGTGATATTATTATTACTATTATTATTATTATTATAGTTAAACACACATTTTACTTTTGTTTACTATGGGAGCTTATATAAATTATTTTCAAATTTTATTTATTGTGTTGTTTATTTATTTATACATCTGAGTATTATTTGAATTCAAATAAGTAGTTACAAGTAGAAAATAATGAAATTGAAAATAATTTTTTTATTGTGAAAAATTATTTAAATTTAAAAAACAACAATTATTATTATTATTTTTTTATTTTATTTAAATAAAATTTTAAAAACAAAAAGAGGACACTGAATATGTGTATCAATTTACATATATGTAGTTGATGTATTATTATTATTATTTTTTATCACGAGATATTATCATAGCGATATTTATTACACGAGATACACATCTTACTTTTATTTAATATGAGATCATATCTTAATTACGTGTATTTTTTATTTGTTTTGTTGTTGATTTATATTTAAATTTTTGAACCCAAAAAGTAGTTACTAACATTAGTAAATTAAAAGAACTAAAAAATAATTATTTATAATGATAATTATATTGCATTTATAATAATAATTATTATTATATTACTATATAGTGGTATTATTATTATATTATTACATGATATTATTATAGTGATATAATTATAATAATTATTATTATCATAGTTAGACACACATTTTGTTTTTGTTTATTACGGGACCATATTTTAATTATTTACACTTTTTATTTGTTTTGTTGTTAATTTATCTCAACATCGAAATAATTATTTGAAATAAAAAATTAATTACTAAAACTAGTAAAATGATAAAATTGAAAAGTAAATTTTTTATAAGAATAATTATTTCAATTTAAAAATAATAGTTTAGAAGATAAATTAAAAAATTTAAAAGAGGACACAAAAAATATGTATTTTTTTATATATAGTTATAAATTATTTTTGTTAATATTAGTCTTAGTATTAATATTTATATTAATAATTTTAGCATAAACATTTTTATTATTATTTTTGATAATGTTGTTATTATTATAAATATTTTTTTTAATTATAAAAAATGTTATTGTACTACATAATTTTATGAAATAAATTTTTAATTTTTAAACATTTATAATTTATAATTATTTATAATATAATTATTAGTATTTTTAATTATTAAATATACAATTTTTAAATTCATTTAAATAAATGTAATAAATATTATATTGTTATTTTAAAAAACACAGAAAAAAAATCCGTGCATATGTACGGTCACAAACTAATTTAAAATAAAAATTAATTCTAATTTTTAATAAAATTCGATGAATCAAATATATATATTTAACCCATAAAAAATTTATAAATATTTATAAATATTTCATCAAACTGTTAGTATTAAAGGCAAAACATTAAATATTTATAAATAGATCATGCACACAAGTTAATATGATTTCCATCTTAATTGATTTTATTAACATTAGTAAGATTCGTCGTTAAATTTTATTTTACTAACAAATTAATACTATGATAAAAATTATTCATAATTGTAGTTTTTGCTGTTTAATTTTTCTGTTGGGTGTTGGGTTTATGATGTGATGGTTAATTAGAAGTAAAGTGGATGTTAATGGGATGATACGTAGGGTACTCCATCATTGTGATAGAATTTTCTTTATCTTAAAATAAATTAATATATAATTTAAAATATTTTAAAAAATTTAATATATTTGGTATTTCAAATTTTTTTATATATTTATATAAAGATTTTAACATCCTGAAATATTTATTAAAAATTCGCTACTAACGTGACTATTCTCTTAGCATTTGTTACTACAAATAAATTTATAAATTTATAATTATATTATTTTACGATATTATAATTTTACAATTTTATAATTTTCAGTTTTATAATTTTATAAATTTATTACTTTATGGTTTTACAGATTACATAATTTTTTTATTTCATAATTTTATATTTATATAATTCTTTAATTTTATTAAATATGTTTTTTATTTCTGAAGTTTTAGTGAAAATTAAAATTAGTCACTCTTCAAAATTTTCAACCAATTTAGTATTTTATCTTTATAAATGAGTGGATTTACTCCTTTTAACTAAATTTTGTTAATTTTATCTGATGTTTCAAGCATATTTCACGATAGTATTTAAGTTGTTTGTCCCGATTGACACATTTTTGCTTCGATGTTAATTCATATATTATTATAAAATGTGTTTGAAAAGTCAAATGAACACAATAAACTTTGATTAAAATGATTAATCCACGCATTTTTAAAGTAGGTTGAAAAACTAAATTATATCAAAGTTTAAAAAAAAAAACTAATTCCAATTTTTATTTAAAATTAAGAGATTTAACCCCAAAATAAATTGACCTGTACTATACTTAAAGTGAAAACCTTTTTTTTTTTTTTAAAAAAATTTAAAAAATAAAAATACAGAAAATTAAATCCACTTAACTCATGAATTGATTTTTTTTTATCAATTATCCTCTTACATTTCATTTAATATAATACATTTTTAAATAATTTAAACATGTATTTGTTAAATAAATTCAATTATACTTTATATATATATATATATATATAATTTGAAATATATTAGAATAAAAAACAAGATAAAATAAAACGAATATTATTTAATTAGTTTATTAGAATTATAAAAGTTGTTGTGTTTCTTAGTTAGTTGAAAGTAATTATGGAACGATATATATTGTTTTGAAAAGAAGCAAAGGAGTGACCACAGCGAACATGAAAATTAAATTAAGCAAAATATGAATAGAAAAACTATGGTTGAAGAAAGACATATTTAAATGTTCTTATTAATTAATAAATTTGATAACCCGAGCCGAAAATGACTACATACTAGACTTTTATTAATGAAAAAAGGAACAACGAGTGAATTAATTTCAACAAATGTAGTAACAGTCGCAGTGGGGAGGGAAACCTCTACATTTGCCACCAGTTTCACCTTCGCTAATGCATGTTTTTGCACAGTTGCCGCTGATTATGCATACACCCTTGAATGTCAGACTTGCTTGCCAACATTCTTTTGCTTCTGTTGTCTTCACCGCAACATCTATTTAATCATTACATTCCTTAATTTCAATCATTTCATTAAGACAAAACATAAGTTATTAGACATTAGACATGTATATCTTACCTGCGGCTAAGACTAGAAACAGAAGGAACATACTAAACCTTAGCATTTTTGTCTCCATCACACTTAATTGTTGTAGTTGTTCCTACTTCAAAATGATGAGGTTTGATCTTTCTTTCTCCTTTACACTTCTTTATATAACATCCTTTGTGGGGCAATGAGATGTACACAAGTGCCACGTGTGAATAGAACATGCAGTGCCATTTGGGAAACTACTCATTCACATCTTTGACCTGTGCTGTAAACGTTTTTTACTTACTACATTAAATACATTTATTGCCTTTTTATTACTACATTAAATTAGTTTTAGATAAATTAATATTATATTTATTATAAAATTGTCAACAACGGTTGTTACTTTAATAAAAAATGTATTGAGTTTTATTATTATTATTTTTTTCTTTTTAACCAAAGCTGATTATTATTTTTTAAAATTTGTAACATGAATAACGAGTATGTGTATTTTTTATACTTGCATATTAATAGGGCAGGTACGGGTATTTTTTATACCTGTATATTAACGGGACAAGGATTGGAATCTTCGTAACTCGTACCCGCTATACTCTAATTTAAATTAAATAAAATTAAAAAAAAAACATGATTAAACATTAACCCATTGAATTTAAATGAGTTAATTTTTATCAATTGATTTCACAAAATCTTCATTTCTTTGTAAATTGTCATTTAACACTAAGGATTATGTGTCCTTGCATTTTGTTTGAAATCTATGAATATTATGCATTGAATTTTTATTTGAATTTATGGTTAAAATATGTTGTTAAATATTAAAATTATCTTTTATAAATACCCACGGGTACCCATAGATATTCGTAGATATTAAAAAAAATATTTGGATACTTGCATAACGAATACCCACATCGATATAGATACGGGTACGAGACAAATATTTTATTCAGCGGATATGGTACAGGAGAGCTATTACCCGTATTCTACCCCTATTCGTTCCGTTGACATCTTTATATATACATTATATTGATAGCAAAACTGAAACAAACGTTACAAATTTGAAAAAATAATAATCAAATTTCATTTAAAAATACAAAAGTTTACTGGAATTAAAAATTTTCTTGAAAATTGGTTTGGTATTAAAATTTCTCATCTATTAATGTATTATTGTAATGCAAGTTTTATAAATGTAAATTTTGGTGGAAGTATGTGCAAAATTTCTTTGTAATTAAACACTATTTTAATATGCATGTCATAAGTATATGACTTACTAAAATTGGAAGACATTATTTACCTTATAAAATATTTCTAATATTAGACAACTCATATAGTGGATACTATATTAAAAATAATTTTGTATAAGTGAGAGATATTGAGTGCAGGATAAAAAATTTAATTTTGTAATAAATCGGGTTTCACCGGCACATGTAAAACCATTTTTTTGTCTTAAAACAACGAATCAATGAACAGGAAAGAGACAAACGTATCAAAATATTATAACATATCACTGATATCTCAAATAGTAAAGAGAGTTCATCAAATTTTAATATTAAAAAAATATAAAATATTCATAAATGGAGTAGTATGTACACACGTATGCACACACGTGGGGGGTATCAGTCAGAGTAATTCCCAAATGGAATTGCATGCCTTTACGAGCACGAACGTGTCCTCTTTGCACGTGCAGCTACATCTATCATCTGATTTCAAGTTGCATCATTATATGAAGAAGTGCAGAAGAGAAAATTTTCAATTTCTTCTTTTGAATTAATTTTAGAGCTTGAAGATTTGGAATCGATGGAGAGAAAAACAACACTAGGGTTTATGGTGTTGAAATTTGGTGTTTTTTATATGAAATTTGAGTATTATTTTTTTAAAATAGATTTTATAATTCATACGTTGAAATCTTTGTTTCTCTTTTTAATAATTCTCTTATTGATTTTAAACACTTTTGTTTGTTTTTTTTTATAGGTTAATATAATAGTTGGTATTATTATTTCGTATCTTGATTTTTTTTTCCTCTCATTTTCTCTTAATTATGTGATCCTTGTTTACTTTTTTCTCTCGTGAAAATGGAACTGTTAGAAATTAAGTGATATATACGTATGACGATGAAAATATACTAGAGTATGTCATATACAGATGACAATAAATATACTAATATTACATGAGAAAACGTCCTATGCTTAGAATGAATAAGACAAATTTTATTGTAAAGGTTAACTGCGTGAAGAGAAGAATACAAAAAATCCATTTTATACTGGAAGAAAAATCTATGTTAATTTTAATTTGAATTAATACAAAAAGTTATGTAATTAAAACTTTGGTGATAATTTAGAGATTATTTAGAGATTATTTTAATTACCAATTGTCTACAAATTAATATCTAAACGGGTTATAATAAATTTTATTCTTATACTGATCATTAATTAGATATTATTTTTAGTAATAATAATAAGTGGATTAGAATCATATATGATAGTAAGTTGTCACTAAAAATCAATTTTTTTTATTAGTACGGAAAAATAAAATAAAAATCAATATTATTTGGTTAGAGAAAATTAGAAAAAATAAAATAGAAATTTATTCGATAGAAAGAAAGGAAAAATTAAACAATTTTAATTTAAATTACCGAAAACATCTGATGTACTATTTAGACAACTTTTTTTCTACTCATAATCAGTAATATAATGAAAATAAATCAAATAATTAACTACAAGAAATTTAATTATATTAATATCTTGACGTCTAAGATGTGAGTTAAGAAGTTTATAAATCCTATAATTGGAAAATATCTCTCACATTTCTAAAAAACACTCATTCGACATTCAACATCACAAATATATATATATATATATATATATATATATATATATGTATATAATCATTATAAAAATTTTCGAAATTTTAAACGGATAAATTTGTCCAAAAATTAAATTTTAACAAATTTTATCAAAAATTCTTAAAAATTGTTTTCGACGAATTTATTTTTATAGGTAAAATTTCTCATTAATAATACAAATTTAAATTACAAATAAAAGTTTTCGTCGATAAATCTATCAATAAATTATTCTTTTAATTTTTTGTGATAATTAAAATTTTATTTATTTAAAGTTTATTTATAAAAATAATTTTAATTGCAAAAAATATTTATCTCAAATTTTTTTATAAAACTTTTTCCATCATTCATTTTTATTTTTGTTATGTTAATTAATTAATTTATTTAAATTTTATTAATAAAAATCAGTCTAGTTATAGAAAATATTTATCTCAAATTTCTTTCTTTTAAGGTATAGGATACTCATCATTAATTATTGATATTATTTTGCTAATAATTGTGTCTTAATTAATTAATTCATTTAAATTTTATTGATAAAAATAATTTTAATTATAGAAAAAAATTTATCTTAATTTTTTTTTCTTTTATAGTGTAAGATTTTTCTCACCATAACTATTGATATTTCATTACTATTTTAATCTTTATGATAATTAATTAACTAACTCATTTATTTAAATTTTACATATTAAAATAATTTTAATTATAGAAAAATATTTATTTTAAACTTTCTTTCTTTTTTTATAGTATAATTTTTTTTTTCATTATTAACTATTGATAGTTTATTACTCTTTTATGTTTTGTATTAATTAATTTATTTATTTAAATTTTATTGATTTTTTTTTTAATTTTGCATTATTTAATTAATTAATTTATTTATTTATTTAAATTTTATTGATAAAAAAATTGTAACTGTAAAAGAAGATTGATTCCAAATTTTCTTTCATTTTTACACTATAATTTTTTATCATTAATTATTGATATTTTATTACCTTTTTAATTTTTTTGTTAATTAATTAATTAGTTAATTTATAGAAAAATGTTATTCCATTTTTTTGAATTTTAATTAATTCATTCAATCAGCATTAATTTTTTTGAAAATTTAAATTATTTTTGTGAAAATTAAAACATAATAATAATAATTATTATGATTATTATTTCGCTTAAATATACATTATGCAAATTAATTCTTTTAAATTTTATTTATAAAAATAATTTTAAATGTACAAAATATTGACCTCAAATTTTGTTTACAGTGTAATGAGATTTTTATCATTATTGATTATTGATATTTTATTATTTTTTTTTGTTAATTAATTAATTAATGTAAATTTTATTTACAAAAACTTGCGTACCTGTATACATTGAGAGAGCTTGTAAATTTTTTTTTCTATAAAAGTTGTTATGTTAAATAATGGAATATTTTATTTACCATTATTGAAGGAAAGTTCTTACATGTTATATTTTGAAATGGACAAAATTAATTGAATTGTATTAAATTATCAATACTTTACTAAACTTAACTAAACTTACTAATTAAACTTATCTAAATTGTTTAAAGTGAAAATTAAATTGAAGGCTTAAATATCTTTTTCGTCCTCATTTTCATAGTGTTTGTTGTTGATGGTCCTCATTTTTACTGAATGTTTAAAATGGTCCTCATTTTCGCAATTCGTGTTTTATTTGGTCCTTTTCTGTAACGGCCGTTTAAATAAGTAACAGAGCACTGCACAGGTGACACTGTTTGTATTACATTGCATTGGGATGTGTTATGTGTACTGTACATATGGCTAATTAAGGTTAACTTTTCAATTTGGGGGAAATTTTGCAATTAGAGCTTGAGTTGGATTGCAGTCGCGCTCTTCATCGTTGGAGGCAATTTCTTCATTTCTTGTCATTTCATCGTTGGATTGAAGTCGCACTCTTCATTTCAATTCTCCAGTTAATCATCATTAACGAGGTAAGTGGGTTTAGGGTTTTCTAGGTTGTGTTTGCTCGTGGTTTAAGGTTTTTGTAATTCTATTTTGGGGTTTGTTTGTGCTTGGATTGTGTTGATGTTATGCATAGTTTCTAAATTACCACACTTGTACAGTACACGTAACACACCCCAATGTAATGTAATACAAACAGTGTCACCTGTGCAGTGTTCCGTTACTGATTTAAACGGCGTCACAGAAAAGGACCAAATAAAACACAAATTGGGAAAATGATGATCATTCTAAACATTCAGTAAAAATGAGGACCATTTTAAACATTCTGTCAAAATGAGAATTATCCACAACAAATATTATGAGAATGAGGACGAAAAAGGTATTTAAGCCTAAATTGAACTATTTTAACTGAAATATACTACTTCAGTTTCAAAAAACTCAACTAATCTAATGATAAGCTCGTATGCATAATATGATCAGTAAACACTGTAATCAATAATTTTAGAAATTACAAACATAAAAAATAGCAAAAAATTTAGCATTATTCGTATAAAAAAAATATTGATATTAGTTTTACTTAATTCAAGGAGTTTTTTTATTATTTTCTTCGCAACGAGATGTTAAAACCAAAGTTATACTTTCAATCATCAACTTGTATTGATCTTTTCAAAAATTAAAATAAGAAAAGTAGCATTATAAATGAAATGGATTAAAAAATATGAAATATTATATATATTTTTAAGATAACCTCTCTGGAACTTTTTAGGGCTATTAATTTGGATGATCGAAGATGTGTTGATAAGTTGTATTGTATAATGCAACTTATATTTCAAGATATTGATTTTTATGTTTACTTAGTTTTATGTATTTGAAGATGTATTCTTTAGTAGGGACAAATTTTTCCTATTTATGTAGTTTTATGTCTTTTTTTTATTTTAGTTTACGAGAAACCTATTATCATGAATGAAGTGGGTAAATTCAAAAATAAGTGTAATTCAAAAACAAATCACAACCATTTCAGTTTAAAAATATTATAGTTCGGTTCAAAATTAGTGCAGTTCGATTTAAAATTAGTGTAGTTCGATTCAAAAGTAGTACAATTCAGTTCTAAAATAGTGCAGTTCAACTAAAAAATTGTGCAATTCATTTCAAAATAAGTGCAATTCGGTTCAAAATTTGTGCAATTTGATTCAAAATAGTACATGTCAATTCAAAAATAGTCCAGTTCGATTTAAAAGTAGTGTAGTTTGGTTTAAAAAAGTGAAGTTCGGATAAAGAATAGTGCATTTCGATAAAACAGTTCAATTCATACCAGTTCAGCTCAGTTCATATTGCAGTGCAGTTCATACGTTCATACTGTAGTGCATTTCAGAGTTCAACGCAGTTCAGTTCAGTTTATTAAAACAAGAAATAGTTCAATTCGTCTGAACTATTTATTAATTCAGTTTAGTGCAGGTGAATTAGTTTGTAGTTCACTAATAATTTGTAACAGTGCAATTTAGTACATTTTGGTCGACCATACTCTTGAAAGTAAGGTTTGGTTGATGACATTGTTTCACCCTTGTTCTCTTCACTGTCACGACTATTTTATCATTCCATTCGTCAAGTTCACATAATTTCATTTAGATAAACCACAGGCCATTAAACATGTATATCTTATCATCAACAACTAAGGTCTACTTAAGGGTAGAGCGAGTAAAGCTCTCGCTTTAGACCTCAAGGATAAGAAGGCCTCAAAAAAAAAAATTTACTACTAATATTTCTAATTTAAATTAATTATAAAATTATGTTTAAGAAAAAAAAGGGCCCAAAAAATATTTTATTACTAATATAACTCTATTAAATTAATTATAATTTATGTTTGGGAATAAAATTTAATTAGATTGTTATTAGTGTATGTTAACTTTTATTGGTAGTAAAATGATAACTAATGAGTTAAAACATTTTCTTAGTAAATTATAATTTTATTTACAAGAAAGATAATGATCAACTATCTTTATTCTCTTATAATTGATCTGGATTATATTTTCTTCTTTTATGTCTCTATGACTTCTCTTACTTCTCCTTATTTTATTTCCTTCTAATTATGACTTCTCTTACTTCTCCTTACTTTATTTCCTTCAAATTAGGGATGTCAAAAAAATCCGTACCCACGGATATCCGTGGATAAAACCCGCAACGGGTAGGAAGTGGATATTAAAAATGGATACCCGCTACCCGCGGGTACGGGTATTTTTGATACCCGCATGTTAACGGGGTGGGTATGGATATCATAGTATCCGTACCCGTGGAGACCCGTACCCGCTAAACTTTAATTCACAAAAAGTACCTTATATATATATATATATATATATATTAGTAAAAAACATTCTAGCCTAATTTTTTCTAAGTTGCACATCTTGTCTTCTGTCTTCATTCTTCAAACTTCAAGTATTGGTACGTTGTCTTCTTCCAA